>Ga0315318_10000232_pt1 | contig 22240 bp, 14 predicted proteins | sample M1200m3416metaG_FD_203703 | JGI IMG/M metagenome (GOLD analysis project Ga0315318, IMG submission 203703) | Ammonia-oxidizing marine archaeal communities from Monterey Bay, California, United States - M1 200m 3416 | ecosystem: Environmental > Aquatic > Marine > Coastal | place: USA: California... | reverse complement strand
ACCTGACTGTAGACTGGAAACACTTGGTTGTAGGCAGCCATCAGGGGGTCCCCGGTTCAAGTCCGGGAGCGCGGACCAATAACTCTCTCAGATGCTTTTGGAGCAATGTGGGCAGACTGATAAAGGGGGGTTTGGTCGGCAGGCCGCAACGGGGTCTGACAATGGGTGTTCAACAGCATGTTAGGTCACTGTGGAAGACTCCCAAGGCATCACTGCCGCCTAGGTATCGGCGTGACCGTATGGCGAGCTGGAGGCGAGAGCCTGTGTACCAGAGAATCGAGAGGCCAACCCGTATCGACGCCGCTCGCCGGGTCGGCTACAAGGCCAAGCAGGGAATAGTAGTCGTTAGGACCCGTGTGCGCCGTGGGGGACTGCGCAAGAGCAAGGTCCACATGAAGCGCAAGCCATCCAAGGCAGGGATCAAGAAAATCACGATGGGCAAGTCGATTCAGCGCATGGCAGAGGAACGAGTCAACAGACGCTACCCCAACCTCGAGGTACTCAACTCGTACTGGGTAGGAGAAGACGGAAAGAACAAGTTCTACGAGGTCATCATGTTGGACCCGGCACACCCCGTCATCAAGTCGGACAAGCAGCTCGGATGGGTGTCTAGCGGCAACAGCCACCGCGGGCGCGCGTACCGTGGAAAGACCAGTGCAGGCAAACGCGGGCGCGGTCTGCTCAACAAGGGCAAGGGAGCAGAGAAACTACGGCCTAGCCTAAAGGCCAACAAAAACCGCGGCAAGTAAGCCCCCTCCGGCCGTCAGATTGATGCCTGTCCATTCTCGGCCACAGCCAATGGCAGACCGTCAGGTGTCCGATATTCGCGGACTTCCCGTCATCATGCCTAGCGGAAGGTTGCTCGGAACAGTCCACGACACGGTCATCGACACAGACGGTTGGACCTGCACGCACATCTTCGTGGCCGATCCTCCCGCTGATCTGGTCGAGGGCAGAATCCACGTCGCGATTCCCTGGAACTGGGTCAGATCGATAGGCGATGTCGTGCTCCTGCGATGGTTCCCTTCAACCCCAATTCCTCGTAACCCGTGAAGTTAGATTGCTCTACTCAGGTGTTCACCACTCTCGGAATAGCTTGAGCATAGGATGAACGCGACTGCGATACGATTCAAAAGCAGGGGGCGAACCGTTCTACGTGCGCCGAGCGTCCGCCACCCTGCTAATCGCTCTGCTGCTGGTCAGTTCAGCTCCTCTGACGCAGGCTGACTCGAAAGGCATAATCACATGCGTCAATGCAGACCTGTCGATGATGCCGGCAGGTTGGGATGTTGATGACCAATCATGCATCAGGCTAGATTTGGGAGAACTGGAGCCCGGCGAAATCCTCTCCTTCGATCTTAGCACCAATTTGAACATCGACATCCTCATGTTCTCTGTCAATTCAATATCAGTATACCAGAACGAGCAGGCCTACCGAAGCGACTCGATATGGGAGAGGAACTCCGTCTTCGAGGACTTCAATGGAACCGGTTCTTGGCACTGGACGGTACCCGATGATAGGGCTACGACACGGTGGTACCTCGTCCTCGATAACCTAGCCCACCCTCAAGACGCAGGCGGAGGCGCTCACGGCGGCTCAATCGCATCAATCTCTCTTGACTCGGGAATAATTACTCCCGGATCATTCACTCTTGCCGACACAATCGTCAGACTCGACCCCGGCGAGCACGCGGTCCTGCACGGTCCATTCGTAGTGGATGCGGGCACTCAGGTCAGGATGGAGGCCAACACCATGGAAGGGGCCCCCGACATTTTCCTGATGACCTCATCGCAGGTGGCCCTGTACGAGCAGGGCGGCACCACTGCTGCACGCGTCGAGGGCACCGACATGCTGCTCATCATTCAGGACCGGGATATGGTTTGGATGGCCACAGAGAACTACGAGGGCGATGACCTCTATCTGGTGGTAGACAACAGAGCAGGACCCGCCGGAGGAGGGGCTGGAACTGAGGATATCGCAGTCACGGTGACACTCTCATTGACTCCGATATTGGAACCGGTGATTAGCAGCAATGTTTCACTTGAGATAATCAACGTAGGCAACATCGTCACTCTGGATGCCACGCAGACACCAAACAACTCTGAGCAGATTCCTGAGTCTGGATTCCACTGGGACACCAACGGAGACGGAACCGACGACACTGTAGGGTCGTCGGTGAATGTCAGCTGGCCGGATCCAACAAATGTCACCATCAGACTCACTGTAGTGGCGATAGATGCGCGCAGCGCTAGTTCGTACCAAATAATCGAGATTTCTGACATCTCCGAGCCCGAAGTGAGCATCGGTGTCTCAGCGATTCTGGAGCGCACTTACGGAGACGACGTGGTTCTAAGCGGGCAGGTGAGTGATAATTGGGGCATCTCTACAATCGAGTGGCTAGTTGATGATGTTCTGATGCGAACTAACTCTGACAGCGACGAAGGAGCAACTGTGTTCAACCACTTGTTCAACTCCAGTTACGCCGCTGGACTCCATTCCATCACCCTACGGGCCACCGACAACTCAGGCATGGTTTCCGAGGACAGCGCGACCATCAATCTGTATGACTCCACTCCCCCTGTCATCGGCACCCATCAGGAGGAGGTGGCCCTGCAGATAGGACAGACCTTCCGCTTCGAGGCTAACGTCAGCGATGACGAGTCGAACAACCTACTGTTCTCTTGGGACTTCGATGACAACACTGACTCCGATTCCGACGGAGACCCGAGGAACGACGATGATGGATTCGGCGACTCTGTGCTATGGAGCTACGACACCTCAGGTCCCATGACCGTAGTCTGTCAGGTCGAGAACGACGCCGGTCTAGTTACTGAATTCGAGGTACTGGTCAATGTGCTCAGTGGCAGCGAGGGTGAAGAATCCGATCTGATGCAATTGGGAATCATGGCCGCAGGTGCCTTAGTAGTGATAATTCTGATTTCCCTAGTAACTTGGCGCTTCATGTCCAATCGAAGACTCGCAGCGATTATTGCCGAGGAAGAACAGTCTGAGCAGCCTGCAACCGCGCCGCCTTCGGTTGAGGAGCAGAAGGCCATGTGGGGTGGATCAGAGCCAATCGTGCAGACAGAGCAGCCCGCCCAGCAGGTCTTCGGTGACTTCTCGAGCGGGATGTCGGGGTCGACCCAAGGAATCTCCGCTGCCATGGGAGAGCCTGACGGGGAGGAACTGGATTCTGATATCGCAGCGCTGCTGCAGTCTTCTAGGGAATCATCCTCTTCTGCTTCCGAAGATACGAGTAATCTATTGTCCGAGTTCGAAGATGAGGACGATGCTGTTGAGCGAGAGGACATCGATTTCTCGCATGATTCCCAGTCAGATGAGACTGTCTCAAACTGGTCTCCTGGTGAGGCCGATACTGAAATCTCCCACCCAGAGGAGTCTGAACCAGAGCCGGACCGCACCGTACGTCAGAACTGCTCTTCGTGTGACAAGAAGTTCGAGGTTGAACTACCTCCTGGAATAGACACTGCCCGGACTGCGTGCCCTCACTGCTCCTCAATAGAGTCAGTTAGTCTGGAATGACCCGCTTGCGACCGTGATTTATTGATGCAGAGTAGGTTCCAGTAGGGCAATACCCTATAGCGCACCTCTAGGAGGTGCGAGCATGAACAACACCGGTGTCCGCTTGGTTTACAGGGCGCCAAGGGCGAACAATTCGCATACCCTGCTGATAGCCCTACTGTTCCTGCTCCCCATCCTCTCGCCCTTCTCCGCGGTGAGCGGCGAGGCGAGGATGGAATCTCAGGACTTCGAGATACTAGGGCAACTGTCCGAAGTTCTCGAGGAGCGCCAAGAGATGTTGGACAGTAATTCCGTTGCTCAATTGGCCCAACCAACCATCGAAGGAATCAGTAACTCGGTAACGCCAACCGGACCCTCCGATCCTCTCGCCAATGTGAACGATACCATAGTTGGGGCGAGCATGGTGGTGACCACCCCGCCGCAACCCCAGCATCCGGGACCCTACAATCTACTGATTGACCCCAGCAGCAGTCCTCCCGGACAGGTCGACAATATCTGGCAGACTCTGGTGAACCTGACCGATTACGTAATTTGGACAGAGTACACCGATCTTGAGGGTAACAAGATTGAGAGCTACGAGGTTGTGACATTCTCCGCTAACCTGATTTCGCTACTTGACATCAACTCTGACCCACTTTTGCATGAGATCGACATCGACAACGATGGGGACGATGACATCGAAGTCGGACTGAAAATCGCCTGGGAGTTCCTAGGTGGCTGGGGGGTCGAGGACGGCGTGCTGTGGATTGAGCCCGGCATCTCCTACTCGGTTAAGGTACTCGACTCCAGCCAGAACGATCCAGATTGGAATCAGTTGGACTCATTACAGGTATCCTTAATCAAAGCCTTCGCATATTCCGGCCAGGACTCCATACTGGCCCTCGGGGAGGGTGAATCCTACATCTGGGTAGTCGACTCGAGATTTACAACTCAACCGAACGACTTCACACTCCGAATAGGAATCGAGAGATTCTACTTCGACATCTCAGGAGCAGGCTCCGATTTGCTGTTCTCTCTAATACAGGCACTTACTCTAGGTATCATCAACTCAGGAGTCGACGAATCTGGCATCACCTTCGCCTCAATCTCAGCACCCTACGCCATCGAGATCAGGAACTCGGGCCAGCCCGACTGCCCCGATCGCTACTCGCCAGACGAATTGCTATACGCCACGCACATGGAGTTGAACTGTGGAGTAGCCGCCGGCTTCGGATATCTCCACTTCTCCCCTCCAGATGACAACGGTGACAGGGATCTTTGGGAGTTAGCCTACATCGAACTCTCGTTCCATCCCAACAAAGACGCTGTCATAATTCCTGAGGAGGTCGACATCATCATCAGAACTGACAGTGTATTGCCGGAGAACGGCCTAGTCGATGGTGAGGATGGACTGACTACCATCGAGTACTGGGCCGATCAGAGAACCGATCTGCACATCCACTTCCATGAGAACCGCTCCGAACTCCCGCCCTCGGAATCCGAGGACAGCAGCAGGGGCAATGTGACCGACTCTGTCGGTTGGCTCCGTGGCATGCCTGAAGGCTCGTTGTCACCCGGCGAAATCGAGCGCGTGTTCAGGATGCTCGGCTCGGACGGCTCACAGTCGCAGTTGCCCGGACAACTCCCTTCGAGACTGGGGTTGATTCTAGGAATTAAGAACTTCAGCCGAGACAACAGTGAGAATGCCAATGACCCTACTTTGCCTGTGAATCCGGCTAATCCCCCTAAGACACTGATACTACTTCGTTCGGTGCAGTCCGTGGAAGAGATCGACTACGACTCGTGGTTCCTGCGCGAGGGTGCACCGGGAGACCACCGTAAGATCCACATCTCTGCAAGAGATGTCCCCACTGCCATCGTCCTGTACGGCTCATTCGAGTTAGGTGGAGGGGGGGCAGTCGACAATAGCCTAGATTCTGAGGACAGTCTAGATTTCGTTTCAAAGATAGTCGACAACGTGCTGATTAACATCGTCGATTTGTTCCTTGACATCGGCAACGTGCTGAACGACATCCCTTCCGCGGTTGTCGATGTCATCAGCGGGGGCGTCGATGGGACTAGCGGCTTGGAGGGGCGCACGTTCCACTTGCTGCTGACAGACAACTGGCTGGTGACTCGGGCCGACATGCCGATTCAGTCCGTTTCGGTTCAGATAGGCTCCAGCTCGCATCCCATTATGCCTGGCGACCATCTCCTTCTGGCAAAAGACAGAGAAATGGAAACTGTGAGCGGAAGGAATGGCCCTGTCGATCCCTTGGTTCCGGTAGCGGCCAGCATCCGCTTCAGCGGGCTGGTGGCATTCTCATTAATCGACGACGATGAGTTAGACGAGCAACTCATGAGTATGCGAACCGCCTCAAACGAAGCATTCGGCTTCACTTACATCGAGCACCCTTCTGGGATGCTCGAAGGCGCTTCCTTCGAGGCCCTAACACTCAGTGATATCCCTGACAACTTTTCCATACAGATTTCGCCAAGCGGGATGGAGTACCTCGCTTCGTCTGGTATTGAGTCGATTACCTACGCAGGTATGGATGGCACACAGCGTCAGGCGGCTACCATAACCGGCGTACCCGACTCGTTCAGCACCACTTCAGGAATTGTCACCGGGTGGTCATCCTCCACCCCAATCTCGTCAATCGAGGCACAAATCAGCAATTCGACTGAACCGGTTAGGATGACGGGCGACCATTTCCTCTTCCATCATGATCAGGACACCGGGACCTCTACCATATCAGCCAGATTGACTGGACTCAGTGAGGTCAGTTGGATGGAACCAATCGAGGCGGGAGCCTTAGGCCCGTCTGGCAGAGGAACTGCTCAGATTTCGGTTTCCGGTGACCGGGCCCTGAACATCAACGTCGACCATGCTCCCACTTTAGATGGGGTTTCCTTATCGGTACTGGCATCTATCAATCCACTTCCCTCTACTGTGGGAATCCAGATTCCAACTGGGGCAGACTCCGGTAACAGTCTTGACGTACCTGAACTCAACACGTCGAACGGACTTTCAGGAGTCGCTTTCTTCATCAGCGGATTCGCTGATCTTGGCAGGTCTGTTAACAGCGTCCTGTCTGGAATAACCTCGGACATTTCGACTAGTTCCGAGAGCGATGAGGATTTCTCTTTCGGGCTACAGATGGAGGCAGATTCGACATTCGACCTTACTGTGGAGGCAGTGCACGGTGACGGCTCTGTCAAGGCACCCGCTTGGGTTCACGGGTTTGCTTTCCAATCATCTCCTACGGGAATAGAAGATGGCTTCCATCTGAGGACTTGGCTGCCTGAGCTGCCTCCCATGATTGACCTCTCAATCACTAGGACGAACAAAGTCAACGGTCAGGACTGGGGCATTAGTCTAGGGCTCGACGGCTGGGTACCGGCTCACAGCGAGTTCATGTTCCAGATTTACGGGATAAACGGCCAGGATTTGTTACTGACTCTACAGGGTCTGACCGTAGGGGCACCGACAAATCTCGGTCTCGACGCGATTTTCGAAATTAGAACAATTGGCGAAATCACAGAGGTCACCACCTCGACTCACTATGTCCTCTCCGAGAGGCTGGACTGGGTGCACATCCTGCTCATTAACAGAGAAGCTGGAAGCAGAACAGAGGTGATGATTCATGACATTCCTGAGACAGTCGACCTACAGGCCAGCTTAGGCACCGCGATATCCATCGATATGACAGTCCCTGAGCAATACAGGCGCGACGGCTCGGCCGTCGGCGCCATCATGATGCAGCAAATGCAGTGGCTGGATTCTGCATGGTGGCCGGCAACGGTATTCCTGACCGATGTACCTGGTTGGATAAATCTGACAACGGCCCCCTCTCTAGATTTCGATATTACGCAGACCATAGCTTTCCAAGGCACCCCGACTCTCGACTTCAGGGCCTCTGAGGAGGGTATGTCATTGTACATAGAGGCCTTTGGTAGGGCGATAAACAGGAGAGGGGACACGATTCTATTAGCCGAGGGAATGACTGATTTCATGTCTATCAAGACCACACAGAACTTCGGTCTCGCCATTAGATCTGGCGGTGTCGGCGTCGAACGCATGTATATCCGAATGAGCAACGTTCCAGTCAGTCCGCCAATGGTACTCGAGGAATTGGAGGCCCTTGGTGAGAACTTACAGCGGGCCACAGTAAACATCAGGGAGATAGTTGGTCCATACAGCATCATCGAACTTGATGATGTTAAGGGTGAGAGAATTATCGTTTCGGCCCGTGCCTCGGCTGACATTGAGGGCACTGAAATAGACCTCAGGGGTGTTCTTCTGGATGCTCAGATCACCGACGGAATCCCGACAGGTACCACGCTAGGGGTTAACGGACTGGCTTCCGACCTCTCTTTGCTCAACATGTTCCCCGGTCTTAGCGGCTCGACCAAGCACGTGATGGTCATCGAGCCGTTCTCCTCGGCCGTTTTGACTATACTCGCAACGATATTGGGAGGCGACTGAGATGGGACTTATAGAGAAACTTAGGAGCGAGGATGAGGAGACCGACTCTCAGATTGCTCATGAGATACTTGAGAGGATTGAGGGGGAAGCAAGGAAGCACATCTCACCTGCTCGGGTGATATTCGCCTCTGTAACGGTCATACTTCTACTGGCTGCGAGTCTATTCGTTCTGACTTGGATTGTCCCTTACGACAGGGTGAGTGTGGATGTGGTGTACCGACAAGGAGGTCCCGGCCATGTCGTACTGGTAGAGCTTGACAATGACGGCAGCCGCACCATCGAGGACGTCGAACTGCAGATCAGGTTCATCGACTCCGATGGGATAGAGGTCTCCAGATCGTCGTTTCTGAGGGATAATCTACCGGCACACTCGTCAGTATCAGGAGATGACATGGAACTTCTCATCGATGGCGCCTCCGTGTGGGAGAACTATACTATCGAGATTCTGATTTACTACGATTCTTACGCCGGTCAGAGGAGCGAGAGGTGGACACATGATGTGGGGGAGTGGACGATGGAAATCTTTGCCGACAAGTCGCAGTACCGATTCCTTTAGTTCAAATCATGACTTTTCATGGGTTCGCAGAACCCATACGCTCAAATTGATAGCGACGAGGCGATAGCCGATGACAAAGCGCTCAGTGACTCTGATAATGATTGTTCTAATGTTGTCATATGCCCCCGTTCCCGATTATTCATCAACCGAGGACAATCCCATCGTGCAGTCCTTGGATGGTACTGTTGAGAGGGTGGAAATCTCCCCCGACCCTAACAGTATACAGGACCTCGGTTCCCCGCTCATCTACTCCGGCTCCGAGGATCTCAGAGTAATCAGGGCGGACTCCAGTATCGGTGTTTACACCTTAGCAGGACTACTCCCCTCAGTTCAGATGAGCACCGAACTGACTCAGCCACGAAACGACCTCGCAATTGTCCTCGTTGACGGACAAGTTGGACTCTGGGAAGCGAGGATGGCAATTCTCGAAGCTGGCAATATCGAAGTCAGATCAACTATACCTCCCTCTGGATTCCTAGTGCAGGCCCCGTCCGATGACATCACCGCCCTGTCATTGGTGGAAGAGGTCGAGGCAGTTCATGTGGTGCCAGCTGGGCTGCTGGTACACCCTGATTTGAGACTGGCCAACGGGGAGCAGACACTCTTAGTTGAGGTCCTCGGATGGAAGGATTCAGATTTGAATAGACACGACAAACCCGGAATGGGCTTTGAGGACACACTGAACATAGCAGCATCACTCTGGTTGCAAGAGTATTGGTCTCCTGAGCCGGGTAGGATGTGGGGACTAATCACTCCAGATGATGTGGATGAAATAGTCAAACATCCCTCCGTCGCTTATATTGCTCCTATGCCCTTGCTAGTATTGCATAACGACCAGGCCAGGGTTAACATGGGAATCAATGCTGTCGAGACTACTTTCATCACCGGATTGAACGGCAGTGGCCAGAAGATAGCCGTGGGCGATTCCGGACTCGACGATGACCACGGTGACTTCTCTGGCAGAATTGCTGGCCTGACTTCAGTCACTCCCGGTGATTCGTCGACAGCAGATCTCTCTGACGGGCACGGTACCCACGTCGCCTGTACGGTGTTGGGTGACGGATTCCGCAGCAGCGGCACCTACCAAGGAGTAGCGCCTGAGGCCCAAGTCTACTTCCAGGCGATGGAGGACGATGATACTGGTCAGTTGTACAGCTACGGCATCAATAGCATGCTCAATTCTGCTTACAACAACGGTGCCCGTCTGCACACAAACAGTTGGGGTGCAGGCAGCGGCAGCGGGAGCTACTCGACCCAATCAGAGGATGCAGACGACCGTACCTCAACATGGGACCAGTATTGGTCCTACGAAGGGATGACTGTTCTTTTCGCGGCCGGCAACGAGAGGAACGATGGAGTCTCACCACCTGGGACTGCGAAGAATGTCATCACCATTGGTGGTCACAAGAACCGATACAACGGTGCCCCTGACGAGATGTACTACTGGAGCAGCCGAGGTCCGACGGATGACGGCAGGATCAAGCCTGATCTTGTTGCTCCAGGAGACTACGTCCGTTCGTGCAAGTCGCAGGAGGCGGACAATGCCCAAGGATCTTGGAGCAACAATTGGTACCTTGAGTACAGCGGCACTTCGATGGCAACTCCCGCAGCTGCAGGGGCGGCGGTTCTCGTCAGGGAGTACCTGATGGAGGTGATTGGCAGGCAGGATCCTCAAGGTGCTTTGATCAAGGGGTTGCTGATATTAGGTGCTCAGGACATGGGTGCCCGAGACATACCCAACGACGACGAGGGGTGGGGCCGAGTAAATCTCGTCGAGTCACTGATTCCAGACAGCGATGTCGGCATCTTCGTAGACGACCGCTCAAGACTCTCCAGTGGACAGACGAGTGAGTATTCCTTCGACATAACCCGCGCGAGCGAGCCGATGAAGGTGGTGCTGACTTGGTCCGACTATCCTGGCTCATCATCTTCTTCGACCCAGTTGAGGAACGACCTCGACCTTGAGGTCATCTCGCCCAACGGACAGGTAACGTACAAGGGCAACTGGTTTGTCAACGGTCGATCGGTCACTGGCGGTACCAAGGACTCCACTAACAACGTCGAGGTCGTGCTGATTGACAACGCCGCCACAGGGACATGGACTGTGCGCGTGCACGACGCCCAGCATGGAGGTGGTCGGACCTGGCAGCCATATGCCCTCGCTGTTCGTGGAGTCAATGTCAATGACTTGAGTCCCGATCCAGCCTTTGTACAGAACTCCTTCGAGATTTCTTCTCCAATTCCTCAAGTAGGGGAGGAGGTCGATGTCTCCGTTGTCATCCAGAATCAGGGTGCCGGTTCGGTTGCCGACCTATCGATCATTGCCCGAGCTGACAACGAAATGCTCGGCACCCGTCAGTTGAGCATGTCTCCTGGGGAGTCGGCAGTACTCGAGTGGAACTGGACTCCGATACAGCAGGGAGATGTGGAGTTCACCTTCCACATAGACCCAAGTGACACAGTCGAGGAGGCATCAGAGACCAACAACTACCTCACTCAGACTGTCGTGGTAAGTGCACCTGGGGTCAGGGTTTCTTCCGAGCAGGCGACTGTCACCCTTGGCGACGCTACGGACAGCTCAACCACATGGCAATTATTACTGATGAACACAGCTCTGTTTGAGACCAATGCGTCAATAGACGTCAGCGACCCCATGCGGATGCAGGACGGAGTGCAATACGACTGGTTCACCTCGTTCACCTCAAACACCTTCAATCTAGAGGCAGCCGAAACCACTTCAGTCAGTCTGACCATGGTCCATGGCGAATCCCCGCTTCCCGGACTCTACAGCATGATGGTCACTGGCACAGACATCGATAACAGCGTCACCTCGGAGTTGGAGATTTTCTTCGACGTACCCGTGCTAGCCGAAGCCGACATAGAGATGCCGGGTGAGCAGTTCATAGTGAGCCCTCTCGAGTCCACAGAACTGCAGATCCTAGTCTTCAACGAAGGCAACGGTGCCCAAACCTACGACGTGGAACTGATATCCCCAGCCGGATGGCATCTCGGATTAGACACGCTCGGTGCCTTCGCTGGTTCCTCGCATGGCTCTACCGGAACCATGGCTAGAGATGCCGGTAGAACAATCGACATCACAATCAACCCTCCAGGAGCTATGATTCCAGCCGGTTCCGTGTTCGACGCTGCGATAATTATCCACTCGAGAGTCAGTTCCGACTCTTGGAGTGAGGACATCCCACTTGTGGTCAAGGCGATAGACGAGGTCAACACAACACCATCCTCCGACGGCGCTGAGAATGACATCGCTCCTGACGCTCTGCTGGAAATTGAGGTGGAGCTCAGTAATCTTGGCAATCGGATGCTAGATTTACAGCCGTATATGCGCAATATTCCTGGTGGATGGACTGTATCGGGAGGGCTGGATACTATCAGCATCCCAGCGGGCGAATCTGGTGTTTGGTCAGTGGAACTACAGGGTAACGGAGTGGCTGCTAGCGGGGATCTAAAACTCAGATTCGCCACTGATGACGGCTTTTACTTAGATTGGAACAGGACTCTAAACGTCCTCTCTGGTGCAATTCCCACCCTGAGCTTCCACATGGTCGCTCTGCCCGATGGAACTGTCTCAGATTATCCGCTGGGAGTCGGGACTCACCCTGTCGGCGAGCCTGGCTTCGACCTCGCGTGGAATGTTACCAACCAAGGCTCTACCACTTGGCGTCCTACCACCTACCTCGAGCTGCCGGACGATGATTGGACATCATCTTGCTCTGCCCCCTCGATGCTATCTGCAGGTTCCTCTTCGACGGTTTGGTGCACCTTGTTGATACCTCTGTCAGCCGAGGCCACCTCCGAACCCATCGTCACACTGGTGATGCAGGGCGAGGGTATCGAGGTGAGGGACTCGATATCACTCCTGGTAGAGTCCGTGGCTAGGGTGAGTTGGATCCTGACCAACCAACCCACAGGGCACGAAGGTTACCCAACCACACTGTACATCGAATTGGAAAACACAGGCAACTCAGAGATTTCCTATATCCTCCAGACATCGGGACCTGAAGGGTGGAACCCTTTGATACTCGATGGTGTTGTAGTCAACCTGAGGCCGGGTGAGATTCGTAGCCTAAATCTAGGATTCACTCCTGATTCCGGGAACGACGGGACGCTTGTGGTGGAACTAGTTGGAGCCGGGGATGTCGAAGGTTCTTCGTTCGATATTGAGATTGATGTGCTTCCCGCTGCTAAGGTGCAGGAAACATCAATTCTAGGGACACTACTGATTGCAGTGTTGGTATTCGCCATAGTAGGTGGCGGCCTCTATGTCTACTCTCGTAGAGGGGACAATCCCTCAAGTCTGATTCAAAGCGACACACTGGCCAAGATAGCTGACAGTTTTGGGCTGGGTGAACAGCAAGAAGTGGAGAGTGACGGTATTCCCTGCTGGATCTGCAGCCAGGACATCACACCAGGAGAGGCATGGGCCTGTCTAGAGTGCGGTGCGAGATATCACAGGTCGGACCAAGTACAGGGCTGCGACATCGCCTCTAGGGGCAATTGTCTGCACTGTGACGCCCCGTCTGAAGAACTCGTAGAAGCATGAAATTTCCGCGACCCTAGGGTCGCGATGCCCGAAGTCCTTAGAGGGACGATTATGTCGGGGTATCGATGAAGCGCAGTTCATCTGCAGTCATTCTCACGGCGATGTTGCTGCTCACAATCGTAACACCGCTAGCCGCAGCAGCGGTCTCAGTGTCGCTTTCAGCCAACCCCACGGCACAGGAGGCGACCACAGATGACGACGCGGAGTACGACATCATCGTCACCAATGACGGGGATGAGGACATCACAGTGACCCTCAGCACTCAGCAGGGTAACGAATGCAGTGGTTTCTCCTCCGCTCTGGATCAGCCCACGGTTTCGGTGAATGAAGGAGAGTCGGAAACTGTCCTACTCACGGTTTCGGTGAACGATCAGGCTGATGGTGACTGCGAAACGACGGTCAACGCTCAGGCAACAGGGGGCATCGGATCCCCTGCCAGTGATGATGTGACTGTGACCACAACCGCCGGCGATGGCGGCGGACTATACTCTGTGAAGATGACTACCGATGAGCAGTTGAAGATCTACGACGGTGACTCAATCGAATCCGACAGCGTGGTCTGGGACGTCGAGGTTGAGAACAACGGCGAGCAGCAGGCTAACGTCCAGTTGGAGATGACTTCGGACAGTGATTGCGAGTCTGACACTCTCGATGCTACTGTCGACCCCCAGGTCCTGCAGCTGGACCCTGAGGACACGGAGACCGTAGAAGTGACCGTTGAGGTACCTGATGGGAGCTCAACCGAGGCGGGGGACCACTGTTTCATTCTCAAGGCCACCGTGACTAACGACCCCAATGCTGCCGATCAGGCCGAGGACAACATCACCTTGACTCTCAAGATTCCCGAGCGCAAGGAGTGTGACCCCGACCTGCAGTACACCTCGCATAACCTTGACCCGGGTGATTCGGCCACCAACTCGTTTGAGGTCGAGAACATAGGGAACACGGAGTGGACCGTAACTGCCAACGCACAGGCTCAAGACTCCGACCACGATATCACAGGATGGGTGGACTTCGACAGCCCCCTAAGCAAACTCCTCTCTGAGCCCGGTGGTTCGCAGGACAGCCACACGTTCACCTTCAGCGTTACCCCCGATGATTCGGTAGAATCCGGGACGCAAGTGGGAATTAAGATTCAGGGACGTGCTGGGACTACGGTCGGTTGTGAGCAGATCCTGACTGTCACAGTTGGCCAGAGTCATGATGCTATTATGAGTCTGAGCAAGAACAAGCTCAGCAACGTCGAGCCGGGCAGTTCTGACACAGTCACAGTTCAGATTATCAATCAGGGCAACGGCATGGAGACCATGTCTCTCCAAGCGACAGGACTACCTCCTGGGTGGCAGATTTCCTTCTCCCAGACTTCGGTTACTGTTGGCAGTTCGCACTCTGGTAACAACAAAGAATCAGTGACTGCGGAGGTATTCATTCCCGAGGACGCGAGCGCGGCAGAGGACACAGTCATCACCTTCACAGTTGGACGTGGTGGAGGGAGTACACCTTACGACTCCAAGGAACTCACAGTTTCAGTGGCCGCGCGTCACAGTGTCACTACCTCGATTCTGTCGGCCCAGCAGACCGGTAAAACTGGTCAGACGGTTCAGTTCCCCATTGATGTGACCAACTCAGGAAACATACAGGACACTTTCAAGCTACAGGCCTGCGACCCGGGGGATCAGACCGGATGCAACTCCCCGATGTGGGAGTCATCATTCTCCGACTCTCAGGGTAACTCAATCTCACAGATTATCCTCGATCCAGGCCAGCAGCAGACGGTCTATCTCGACATCCTAGTCGAGGGCGAGGAGGACGCCGACTCGACCAGTGTGCTTGCACGGATAGCGATTTACGGGACGTCCGAGGTGGACGAACACACTGTCAGCGTGGTGGTATCAAACTACAACTACGCGATGGCCATCTCTCCTCAGAGTCCCGGTGAGATACCGGATCAGATTGATGCGACCCTTCCTCCGGGAGGTTCCATGACCACCTCGTTTTGGGTCGAGAACACCGGGGACTATCCCGGTGGAGACAAGGCTGTGATTACCGTCACCGGAATGGAGTCGTCTGTACTTAGGACAATAACAATCGAAGACGTTGAGATTGATGGGTCGGTGACGATTGGGATGGGAGAGAGAGTCCTCGTCGAAATTCATTTCGACGTCCTAGAGGGAGTTGCTAACGGCATTGCAGGAGTAATCAAGGTGAGCGCTTCGTCGGAGAAGAACACAGCTCAGAGCACTTCGGTCGACATCGTGGTTGAGGTGATGACTGTTCACGATCTCAGATTCACTCTTGAGGGTGAGGACGAACAGACCGCCGAGTACCCTGACAAGGCCTATTTTACTCTCTACATTACCAACCACGGCAACATCGCCGAAGACGTACAGATTCTCTCGAGCGAGTCTCTGAGAGGTTGGGCAGTCAATGTCGATTTCGATGAGTTCGAACTCGAATCCGGGTCGACCAAAGAGGTCCACGTTAGCGTTACGCCGCCCAGCGATTTGCTAGATGACGATACCTATCGATTCACGGTTACAGTGCAGCCCGAGGGTCTCGCCGTCGCAGGCGAGCCCATCGACTTGACAGTGACCTCACAGATGCCATCGACCTTCATCGGCCTGTCTGAGGAAATGGCTCAGGCCCTCGTTTACGGGTCTATTGTTCTGGGCGCTATTTTGGTCATCGTTCTATTCTTCCGCTCGCGCTCGGAGAACCGTCGAATAGTCGAAGCACTGGAAAATCAGTTCGAGGACTAGTCGCGACTCCAAAGTCGAGTCCGGATAGGCTTATTGCCCAAATTCAGGTGCAACGACCCGTCGGTCCCTAAGGGGACCGCCGGGTGTTACCATGACTTCAGTTCCCGAAGCTTATCTCGCTGTTGCTGTGATGGCACTGGTGGGAATTGGATTCCCGGTGGGTAGTTTCATTGCGTCAGCGGTTCTGAGGCCGAGGAAATCACCCAATGACCCAACCAAGATGCGCTCGTGGCTGCTTCCGGGGTATGAGACAGACCAGAGCCTGTACCTCCGCAGGGACAGCACCTACGAGTGCGGCGCAGAGCCCTTGGGCGACGCCCACATCAACTTCCACTTCCAGTACTACTGGTACGCCATCATTTTCCTAGTCTTCGATATCGCCTTCATGTTCCTAGCATTCGGCGGGGTCATCGCCATACAGGATGGTATGCTCGATGAGGAAATCATCGGCGCTCTAGCTACCTTGGCCGCGTTCATCGTGCTAATGGGTCTAGGGGTCTGGCACGTTTTCCGCAAGCGAGGAAGGATATACATCTGAGGTGAGCGAATGAAGGATGAGGGTCAGAACTACTCGGTCTTCAACAGCAGGATGCTGGTCGATGTGGTGGGGGACGTGACCGATGAGGCGCTGAAGGCCAGTCGGATGAAGGATATCATCGGGGTACTCGCTGGCAGGATGTTCAATTGGGGCCAGCGCAAGTCTCTGTTTCCACTCCACCTCGGCATCAAGTGTTGCGCTTTGGAGATGGCCGCAGCAGGAGCCAGTCGATTCGATGCCGAGCGCTTCGGGGTCTTCTTCAGATCCAGTCCCCGGCAGTGCGACGTCTTACTTGTCAACGGCCCGATCAGCAAGAAGTTTGCTGACCCCATTGTTAGGCTGTGGGAACAGATGCCCGAGCCGAAGTGGTGCATAGCCATGGGCGAGTGTGCTATCTCCGGCGGACCCTACTTCCAATCATACAACATCCTCGAAGGCGTCGATACCGTGATTCCGGTTGACGTCTACATTCCAGGATGCCCCCCAAGGCCGGAGGCCCTGATAGACGGATTCGACAAGTTGCGACAGAAGATTATCCGAATTGGTGCATCCCCCAGTGACGCCATACCGGCTACTGTAGCCCCATTGATTCCCGGAGACGAGTAGGAGGTTCCAGCATGGGCAAGATAGTCTCACCTGATTCCCAGAAGGCAGCGGCTGAGACACTGGCCGTGGCAGCGTCCGCAATCGAGGGGGTAGACGCTGAGGTAACTGAGCGCTCTAACGGCACCAGTCTGCGACACGTTGTGTTTGTCAACGCCTCTCCAGGGAGTTGGAGGGCCCTAGCCGAGAATCTCTACTCCGAGCACGCTGTCGATTACTGCTCCATGGTCACCGGCATCCACTGGCCCGAGGGCGATGAAGAACGCAAGTGGGAAGTGGTCTACCATCTCATGAGGACGGGAGTCAGAAATCCTCCTGTCAAGGATGGCCTAGTCCGACCGATGATAGTGAATCCCTCGAAGCTCAAGGGGGCCAGCGTACCTCTCGAGATTGAGATTCATGTCCACATCCCGGACACGACGACCCCATCGGTCGATACTGTGCAGGACATTTGGGTCGGGGCGGATTGGAACGAGAAGGAGACTTGGGACCTCGTCGGCATTGATTTCGACGGCCATAAGGGGATGAGAAGGGTACTGCAGCCGCATGAGACTCCGAAGGGATATCACCCTCTGCAGAAACAGCACCATCTCCGCTATCACGGCTTCGAAGAGATGTACGACGACGCCCAGGGATTCATGCGCAAGCCAGCAGACGTTGGCAAGATCAAGTGAGGTGAGAAAATGGCGGAGATGTGGATTTCAATGGGCCCGCAACATCCCATGACCCATGGTCTGTGGACTCTCAAAGTCAAAGTCGATGGCGAGACCGTTGTAGACACCGAACCTGATCTTGGCTACATCCACAGGGGCGTGGAAAAAATTTGCGAGGCGCGCGACTTTACTCAGATTACGACTTACTGCGACAGACTCTGCTACGCCAGCGCCAACACGTGGTCGCACGCCTACATCTATGCCGCTGAAGATCTCCTTGAGGTCGAGGTACCTGAGCGAGCCGAGTACATCCGCTTAGTAGCCGTGGAACTACAGCGCATCGCGAGTCACCTGATGTGGCTGGGGGCTTACGGACCAGATATTGGTAATCTCTCGGTGATGGTATGGTGTCTGCGCGAGCGCGAGATGATGATGGATCTTTTACAGGAGCTGGGTGGTTCTCGAATGCACTACAACTTCCCTCGCATCGGCGGCGTAAAGCGTGACCTTCCTCACGGCTTCGCCCAGAGAGCTCGTGCCAAGCTCAAGCTGTTTCTCAACAGGATCCAGGAGTACGAGGCACTGTTTGACGAGAGCACAGTGTTTCTTCTACGCAGCCAAGGAGTTGGCTACGCCAAGCCAGAGGAGATGATCAACCACGGAGTCTCAGGCCCCAATCTTCGCGCTGGTGGGGTGAACTACGACATCCGCTGGGCTCACCCGTACTCGGTGTACAGCGAACTCGACTGGGCCCCGCCCGTCGAACGCTCATCGATTAAGGGAGCTGATTGCTATGACCGCTACAGGGTCAGGGTCGAGGAGATGCGAGTTAGCGCGTCTTTGGTGCTTCAGGCTCTCGACAAGATGCCTGGAGGTGCTGATACCTATCACGAGCCCGAAGACCCGATGATTCTCGCCAAGGCGCCCACTCGAGCCCCAGAGGGTACCACGGGTGCACATCACTTCGAGGACAGCAGGGGCGAGTCGATGTTCTACCTCGCTGGTGGCGGCGAAGGCCGTGGGAAACAGCCGTACAGGGTGTCGATACGTTCTCCCATGTTCATCACGATTCCATATGCGGCCAAGTGCATGATCGGCTACAAGGTCGCCGACATACCCGCTATTATGGGCTCCTTCGATCCATGCATAGGGGAGACTGACAGGTGATCTGATGGCGAGTAGCGACTGGTTGGATGTGGTGGGATGGTCAGATTCCTTCTGTAGTTGGTCTATGGACAACGTGCACGACATCCTGCCCTCTAACGATATAGACATGCAAGTGACTATTCCGAGTACTTGGGCTTGGCAGAATCCGATTACTGTGGGCCCTATTTTCAACATGCAGAACGGATTTGCCAGCATTCAACCGGCTCTTGAGTCCTTCATGCATGCCACTATCATGTGCACAGTCGTCTTCGGCATGATGATGACCACTATGCTGGCAATCCCGTACATCGAGAGGAAGTTCATCGGACGACTGATGGATAGGCTTGGTGCTACCACTACTCTCAGGAGTCTGTGGGTGGGCGAGAGTGGAGTCACCGCTGGCGAGTGGTGGAATCAGCTGCCATTTGGAATGGGGGTCCCTATCGGCTGGGTGGTGAATGCACTCAATTCAACATGGGGAAACTCGCACGAACTCGAGACAGTCTCCAGGGTGAACAACCGCAGTTACCATGGATATTGGTTCTTACTTCCCGGCTTCTTCCAAGCTTTTGCTGATTTCATGAAGTTTGCGACTAAGGAGCACATCGTACCGAAGAACGCCGATAAGGTGGTCTTTGAGGTAGCCCCGGTCATCATCCTCGCGACCACTGTCATGGTGTTCGCATTCGTCCCGTTCGGACCACACATTTACGCCGCCAACCCTGAACTCTCACTACTCTTCATGATGGCGATATTCGGAATAGCTCCTTTAGGTGTATTCTTCGCCGGTTGGGCGTCAAACAACAAGTACACGCTGATTGGGGGAATGCGCTCGGCAGCCCAACTCACCGCTTACGAGATACCCCTCTTGATTACGGTTCTCGGAGTCGCAGTGCTGAGTGGCTCATTCAACATCATCGAGATCGTCGATTTCCAGATGGGACAGGACGAAGGCAACGTCTGGAACATCTTCCTGATGCCGCTGGGAGCTCTGCTGTTCCTAGTTACGATGATTGCTGAGGTCGAGCGTATTCCGTTCGACATGCCCGAGGCCGAGGCCGAACTCGTAGAGGGCTGGTGGACCGAATACGGGGGCATCCGTTGGGGGCTGATGTTCGCAGCAGAGTACATGCGCTCGTACGCGGCATGCATCCTGTTTGCGCTATTCTTCCTAGGGGGCTGGGAGGCACCGTTCCAGCACACCCTCTCAGATCTGCCTCTGGTAGGAGGTCTGATTTCTTTCGTCTTCTCCCTCATTCCAGGCATCGGATGGGTCTTGCTCAAGGCATGGGGGCTGTTCGCTGTATTCGTTTGGATTCGCGCTTCCCTCCACAGGGTGAGAACAGATCAGATTCTCGAGTTCGGATGGCGCTACCTGTTACCACTCTCGATGCTAAATCTCGTCATAGCCATCATCCTGCGTCTCCAGTTCTGGACCGGTGAGCCATGGGCGCTCTGGGTCCCCGCAGCGGTTACTTTGGTTTCGGGTGGTCTGTTCGTTATCCTCGCGATTGATGAGGACAAGGAAGCGTTGGAGGTCCAGCGCAGGCCATACAGCACTCAGACAGTGGTCAAGGCGTCTCCAGGGAGTCACAGGGAGTAGGAGGTGAGGAGATGAGCTACAGAGCAAACACCGGGCATCCCCATGCTACTCCTAACTTCAGGAACCTAGTTATCCGCCCAATGTGGATGACTCTGAAAACCGCTCTTAGGACCGTACCATTCCTTGGTAGGCTGGCCCTACTCAGGAATGATTACCACGGCAAGTCCGCAGCAATGATTGATTCGACCACGCGAAAGAGAGTAGGCTTCGATCATCCGACTCTGTGGCAGAAGTTCTCCGCTGACCGCGAGTCCAGTGAGATCATGCCATTCTTAGAGCGACCCGTGACTGTGATGTACCCGTACGAACGCTTGGAGGACCTAGAGCCATGGCTGTTCGTCCCAGGCAACTACAATGGCCGAATAGGAATCATCTGGGAGACCTGCACCGCGTGCAAGGCATGCGTCAGGGCCTGCCCTAATGACTGCCTTCACATGACTTCGGAAGTGAGGGTCAATGTGCTTGAACTGGCCGAGGAGGGGGATGACTGGCACGGTTATGGAGAAGAGTTGGAGGAAGGGGGTTATGCCGCTAGGGAGAAGGATGACTATGGTGGGATCGCCTCAGGCTTCGATCTCGTCAACTCTCACGTCGACGCCCCTCAGCAGTACGACTTCGCCGAAGTCATAGAATTGACCGGCGATAAAGCGACGGTACGATGGTCAGATGGCTCAGGTACCGAGACCATTGATTCCAGCACTCTAAAGCCAGCAGAGCAGGACATAGTCTCGGGACAAATTGACATTGGCAGATGTATGTTCTGTGGGTTGTGCGCCGAAGCATGTCCGTTCGAATCCTTCTTCATGACCAACGAATATGACGGCATGGCAGAGTTCTCGAGAGAAGGTCTCTGGATGGACGCCAGCAGGACTCGTGTTCTACCCACGGTTCATCAAGAGAGAGTCGATATGGAACTTGCCAAGCGCGCTGAGAAAGAGCAGAAGAAGCGCGACAGGAAGGCGGCTAGGGCGGAGGCCTGATAATGACAATCGATTTTGAGGCATTGGTGTTCCTCATATTAGCCGCAATTGCCGTAGGAGGTGCCCTCGGATGCGTCTACTCCAGACGCGTCGCGCACTCCCTACTCTCGCTGATGATGACCTTCTTCGCTGTGGCCGGAGTCTTCTTGATGGCCAGTGCAGAGATGCTGGCAGCGATTCAGATTCTTGTCTACCTTGGATCGGTAATGCTCGTGGTCCAGTTCGGTGTTATGCTGACGCGCAAGCAGATACAGGAGGACGCCTGAATGAGAGGTCTCTCCGCACTCGCTCAAATCGGCGTCCTCGCCTTCATGCTCATGCTTCTCTCCGAAGTCATGTCTCACTCGATGTGGGATGGAGCGGGCAACGCGCCTTCGACTCTGGACTTCGCAGTATCGTTGTTCGGCGAGTGGTGGCTGGCCACTGTGGTTCTCGGACTTCTCCTCGCGATGGCGATGATTGGCGCGTCCTACTTGGTTCGCGACGAACGTCTCGTCAATCTGATATGGGATATGGAGGGAGACCAGTGATTGAGGCTAGTTGGATAGCTGGCCTCGGTGTCATCCTGTTCAGTATCGGCCTGCTTGGGGCGTTCACCCGCAAGAACACCATTGTGGTGCTGATGTGCATCGAGGTGATGTTGAATGCAGCCAATCTGAACTTCGTAGCCGGAGCCAGCCATTACAGCGATGTCGACGGATGGGTGTTCACCGCCATCGCCATTGCCATCGCCGCAGCAGAGGTCGCGATTGGTTTGGCCATCCTACTTTCTCTCTACAGCACCCAGGAGACAATCTCTCTGGACGAGGCGAACATCCTGAGGAAC
>Ga0315318_10000231_pt1 | contig 22381 bp, 39 predicted proteins | sample M1200m3416metaG_FD_203703 | JGI IMG/M metagenome (GOLD analysis project Ga0315318, IMG submission 203703) | Ammonia-oxidizing marine archaeal communities from Monterey Bay, California, United States - M1 200m 3416 | ecosystem: Environmental > Aquatic > Marine > Coastal | place: USA: California... | reverse complement strand
CTGTGCTTATATAAACTAATAATTTTTAAATAGGTATTGCTCAAGCATCTATGTGCCTCATCTATGATAACAAGATTAGCTTCAGGTAACTTTTCTCTTTGAGAAGTTATTGAACGTGATCTAAGCGTATCTATTGAGGCGACTTGAGTAGTGTGCCAAAAATGGTTAGGCTCTCCAGCCATAATAATTCCATGTCTTACTTTTTCTAATGTTAATTTCTCTGAGCATTGCTTTATTAACTCTCTTCTATGTGCAAGAAATAGAACTTTTTGATTTTGTTTTATTGAATGATTTACAAATGCAGATGCCATGACAGTTTTACCTGACCCTGTAGCTGCTTGAAGTAATATATTTTTATTTCCTTTTCTTTGTGACCGTATGACATTATTAAGAGTGTCTTTTTGATACTGTCTTAATGCCATCTTTACTCCTTATAGGTGAGCAGTTTTCTGTCATGCTCAGGACCATTGGATTAGAAATTAAAAGGGAATGCTTTCATCGTCTGCGACACTGAATTCAACCTCTTTCTTTTCTTCATATTCAAATTCAACTGAAGCGTCAGGGCTGTATTCATTTAGTTCCATTACTTGAACGGCAACTAAATCAAAGGAAACACCACTCTTTTTCTTGTATTCCCATTCTCTTATACGTCCCTGTACATTGCATACAGATTCATTTCCTATGTTGTCAGGATTATGTGGCTCTCCAAACTTGTCAACAACCTTAGGTGCTGGCATTGGATCTCCAGATTTGGCATATGTTGTAGGTCTTTTAAGCCTTACATAAGTTCTGCCTTCTGGATCAGTCTTTGTTTGAACTCCTTTAGATGTGAGCTCTGTTACTTGCTCTTCATTTAAAAGACAATCGATTGTCCATTCATGCCCGTCCTCATTATAGTTAGAGTCAGGGTTAGAACCAATCTTGGTCCACATTACTTTTACATTTTTAAGAAGCATATACTTCTCCTTTTTTTATTATTATAAATGGTGAGTTTTTTCTCACCTCCGTTTCGTTCAATTAAGAACTACTACCATTGCTGCTTGCGAAGCAGGCAGGATTTTGTAAAAAAAAATAGTGCCATACAGGACCTCCGGAGGTGTGGTAGTGAGGTCAAGTATGGCTTTTTATTTTTCTTGGTTCTACCACGAACCGTTTTAGTTATTTTCCTATAGGGTTGGGAACAAATCATTTTTCCTCTTGTTCTATTAGTTTATCTAGGAACCATCTAGCTTTCTTTAAGTCACACACCCCGTCCTTAAATCTCCACCGACTAATGTATTTTGTTATTGTAGCTGTTAGGTAATCCATCTTTTGGTCTAGTATAAAATCTATGACCTCTATTTTACCCTGCTTGTAGTGATTAGGGTTTAATTTTTCTTCATCTGGTGGGTCTATCCATTCCATGTTGTGCTCCTTTCATCCAAATATTTTTTAATATTATCAGGTGTTATTAATTTATGAAATCCATAGAATCCAGTTTTTGTTCCTCTTTTTCGCAAGCTTGGACTAAGAATTAAATTTAAAGATTGATGCTCATTAAGAACATTAACGGTTGCTAATCCGCAAATATAAAATACCCTATCAGATTGTTTGACAACAATAATTTCAGGCTTATATGATTTACGAAAAATGACTGGGAATTTTTCTTTCTCAACAGTTTTAACTCCACAATCATATCCAATTTTTTTCAAATCTGAAACATGATATTTGTTGGAAGATCCTACTGAAAAATCAATGAACTCAGTGTCAAGAAACTTTTCTACAGCAGCCTCTCCTAAAAATCCTGTAGTCCATCTTTTTTCTTCCATGCCTGAGTCAATAACATGATGGCTTTCATTTGTTTTTATTTGTATTACTTTCTTTACAAAGTTTTTAACTGTTTCAACTTTAGTATTGTTTAAAATTATCTTGACAAAAGTGGGGCTATATTTTCTAACACAATCATCATAATTAATATTTTCCATTTTTACCTCCTAGCAAAAGAAAAAGTTTGATTTTAATATTTCATTTAGGTCTAAGTTACCTAGCTCTGGTTCTTCATCTTGAAATAATTTGTCGTTATATATTATTTCTTGTCTCATTTCTGAAAAGATATCTTTATCATACAGTGATATAAATGTTTCTTTAGTTGTTTGAATGAGAAGTGGTACATCTGAAGCATGTACACTAAAGCTATCATGTATAGCTCCAAATGATTTTATATCCTTTTCTGCCAGTTTATTTACAGTAAGACACATATGAGCAGCATCATAAGAATGAACCCAGTTAGCACCAATTGCTGACAAATGATCTGATAATGATGGAAAATCTGTTATCTCCAGATACACATGACCAATAGTTTTGCCCTGTAAACTACCATAACATATTTTTTTACGTGCTACCCACTTTTGTGTGAGTACAGGAAAACCTGATGGAGAGTGCCATGAAATATCTTTCATTTCCATTTCTTGTATTTTATGTTTAACAATAGATTGTAAATATTTCTTTATCATTACAGGTCCGGGACAAACTTTGTCGTAAGCATTTACTAAGTCTTTACCTAGCTGCCTACAATCTGATTTATTTATTTTATATTTTGATGTTATGCCTGCATCATATGAGTCTTGATATATTATTTGCCCAATTTTATTTGAGCCAGCGTCATAGGCACGTGTCATTGAGCCTCTTTTACTGATGCCTTTACGTACTAACTTCATTGGTATTTTCTTTAGTTTATTATTTATTTCATTGTTTTCATTTATTTTTAATATCTCTTTGCCTATTTTTAAATAGAAATCTTTAGGTATCTCTAAAGGTATCAAGCCAACGAGAAGTCCTGCCTTTTCATCTCTTGACATTGCTGATAAATGTTGAGTCCCATTGTTAACGCCATCAATTGATATCGGCATTCCTGAATAATAGGGCTCTCCGGTCAGGGCAGAGCCTATAATTCCACCAATCTCATAACATAATGACAAGAATACCCAAGGCTTTTCTGCATTCATCCAAATATTTATATGTTTAATTGGATCTTCTGCTATATCTAGAAGCATTTCTATATGTTCAATTGTCCAATTATGTTTATCATTGATTCCCATTTTATCTACTGATATATCTGTTAGTCCATCTGCTTCTAATTCTGTTACGTAATCAAGCTCAAGCCAAGAAGCTTTCTTGATTTCTTTTATTGTATATGTTTGATTGTAAGAACAGGCAATATGTATAAAAGTATATTCAGCACCTTCTTGTGTAACTTCTTTTTTATCTGCAAATAAGAAATGCCCTCTAACCAAATCATTGGATTGATAGCTGAAGTATGGATCTCTATTGTAAATTCGCCCCCTATAATCCAAATACATCGACTGAAAGAAATTATATCCAAGCCAGCCGGGATTCTCTTGATCGCCACTAATTGTCTCCAATATAGCCTTGTTTCTCATGGCTTGTGACTGAGTTCTTAGACAAAACTGCTTATCTGTCCATCTTCTGTTCTCTATATTGTACAAAACATGTAGTTTATGGAGAATTTTCTTGGTTTTGTCTATATTTTCTTTGTTTTTTAGCCTATTTAAGCGTTTTGTTTGCTGTTCTAGTGCTTTTTCGATGATAGGAACAGCACTGGAGTTGCCTAAATGTGGTTCAAATATGTCCCCATTTCTGTATAGATCTATACCTTTATAGTTTTTGTTTATATTATCTCTTCTGATATCTATAGTATCAAATAGAACTTTATTGTTTTCAAAGTCGTGTAGTTCAATTATAGTATTTATAAGTGCAGCTTTTAATTTATCGCTAATTGCAGCAACATCTGAATTGATAGTCCATTTGACATTTTCTAAAAATGTTATTGATTTCATAAATTCTGTTTCATCTAATGATTGATCTACATCTACATTGGATTTTATGAGTTTTTCTGAAATATTTTCGATTTTTCTTCTACCTTTGTACCAAGGAGCATATCTACGAAGGGATATACCAGTTCTTTCTGATGGATTTATGTTTATATTAGGAAAATTTTTACCAATTTCTAGAGTATAAGGGTTAAAGTTTATTTTCTTCTTTGTTTTTTTGTATAAAACTTCCTCTACTCTAAAGTATTCTTCTCTATGAAGTGTTAGATATTCTTCTTCTAGAAGCATGTCGATTATAAAATCACCTGTCATTATTGCTATGGCATCACTTGGATTGTCCTTTTTTGCGTTAAGTATATCAAGTGCAATATCACCAGTACGTTTAGATGTATTAGTTAATTTAAGAACGCCTTCATTCTGTTTAAATTTTGCTATAAGAAAATTAAATACATTTGTAAGTATCTTGGGGGTTCTGTAATCATTTGTAGTGCAATTATTTTCTCTAAAAATTTTAGCAGCAATAGAACGGTTGTTTCCTCTAGAAGATATTTTATATTCTAGTATGTCTGAAAGTATAAATATGTTGTTTTTTTCCACGATTCCTCCTTGTTTGGATTTATTATAGCAGAAGTTGGATAGTCGAACCCTTATCTTTCTGTTCTTTTCCTTAAAAAACCTCTGGAACACCCTTATAGTCTTGATTGTTTTCTTAAAAAAGTTGATTCGTGCCAATATTTCTATTGACACGAATGTTCTTATAGTTGATTATCTCTTTTCTTTAGTTCTTTCTCTGCTTTAGCCTCGTGAAGGTTAAAGATTGAAGCACCTAAGAATGTACAAAAGGCAGTTAAGCCAATTATTAACGGTATACTCATATTACCTCCTTTAAGTTTTCATCATTTATTATTTGTCCTAATCTAGCAGGAATTACTGCATTTGTATTACAAGAATCACAACATTCGCCATATTTCTTTACTGGGTCGGGATTATTTCCCCACCCTGTAAAGTGTTCGTGACATATAACACAACGCCATATTTCTTGTTTTGCTGTATTTTCTTCACCAGTTTCTGGTTCGTGTATTACATTTTTCGCTTGTATTTCTACAAATTCGTTCCAATCTACTTCTTCTACATCATCTAGTGCTAAATCTTCTGCTAACATTCTATTTGTATCATTAAATTCATCTTTATGTTCATAGTCTTTATCTATACCATAATATTCTAGCATTTCTTTATTCATATCATTTCTATATTGGTCTAGTTCATCTAGATATATCCTTTTAGTAACAAAGGATGCTATATCTAAGTCAACTTGTACATCATAGAATTTTCTTCTGTATTCATCAATCTTCACTTTGCTCATATTCAATCTCCTTAATGCTGTTTATTAATTCATTTTGTAAATGTAAAGTTGCTAGCATTTCACTATTGATATTCTTTAATTCAAAACCTAAGTCTGATGCTATTTCTGCTGATTCTCTTAATGACCAGTCGTGTTCACTTAGGTATTCCATTGCTTTATTATAATAAATGATTTCTGTTTCTATACAATATTGATATGCGTCTTCATAATCATCAAAAGTTTCTTCTGAAGAATAACTATCAGAAGGTGCAGTAATTGTCCATTTGTTTTCTATTTCGTTTTTTTCATTCATTGCTATTGCAATATCATCTTTGTTTGAGTCATCTATTTTCATATTAACCTCTAGGTTCTGCTACTTCTTCTTCACCCCAACAAGCATCATATGCCTCTTGGACTTCTTTTCTATCATCAAATTGTAAGTGTGCCTCAAATTCTGCATCATTTATGTCCATTGAACCTTGTCCACCACCACAATAAAAACTATTTGATGCTAGGTTTTCTGCCTCTTCTTTACTATATGCAAATGTATCTTCAAAAGTAATTGAACAAGTTATAGTTACATTATAATGTCCTAACCCCTCTGGGGCTAATATATTTCCTTCTTTATCTCTTTCAACAGGTACTTCATCTTGTTCATCTGCTAGTATTATATCTTCATCTATCATTACCAATCTCCTTGAGGTATTATTGACATATCTCTATGTGTTGTAAAGAAAGCACCACAACCATTACCCTCATCATCTGCACTAGCCATTATTTCGTGACCGTCAGTGAATTCTATAATTGGTGCTTGTTTCCAATCCCATTTTTTTGCGTCTTCTTTTGTCATATATTTAATTCTTTTAATAGTTTTACCTTTGAATATTTTTGTTGCATTCTTTTCCCAATTTTTCATTGTATTTTCTCCTCTGTTTTAGTTATGTTTGAAATATCGTGTATTTCGTGCCAGCCTTGTTGTGTTTTATTCATTCTAACGTGATCCATTGATAGAATTGATGCTATATCTTCTCTGCCAAGTGAATTTAATTCAAGTTTATACACTTCATTAGTAGGCTTTTTATTAAGTAATGCTACATCTTTTGTAGCATAGTATTTACTAAAACAAAGTTGCTCTTCTATTGTTATATATTTATTAGTTACTTCATATATTATCATTTCGGTTCCCATAATAAGTTTTCGTGATGTTCAACTGGTAGTTTTTCAAATATATCTCGCCAGTTTCCTTTCCATACTTTTTTCATATATCTAATTGCGTCTATATCTTCTTCAAAGTACCAGTGTCCATTTTGTATAAATGAATATTTTGTTGGTATGAATTTAGATTCAATCAGTTCTTTGTTCTTTACATTTACTTTTAAATACCCGTGATAGGGTGTTTCGATCCACATCATTATCTACCTTCCTGTATTATTACATCAGTATATCCTAAAGCATTATATTGTTTAAGTAACTCTTTAGCGATAGAGTATGTGACAAAGAAATCTGTTATTTCTGTACCACCTACCCATACTGTATATTTTTTAATTTCTTTAGTTTCTTCTGTTTTTGTATCAATATTTATATATTCCTTCCTTGTTTTATATGCTCTTGGGTTTTTACCTTTAATTGAATTGTATCCATAGGGTTCTATAGGTTTTCCTTTTCTTATTGGCATTAGTATCTTTCCTTTAAAGTTTCCCAATATCTTACTAGTTCTACATCTACTTCATATTCTATATCGCATTGTGCACAATACCATATTTCCCATTCCATAGATGAACCTCTGTCCCAATTTAGTTCTTCACTACATTTAGGACAAGTACTATCTTGCTCTTTTTCCAACTGTTTTTTTTTCCAAGCCTTTTCTTGCTCTAATCTTTTTTCTAGAAGTATCCATTCGGTTTCTTCTGTGCTCATTATTTCTCCTTGTTTGTAATAGGAGTTAAAATAGAAATATTTGTATAATTATTATTGCTATTAGAACTCCTATGAATATTTCTATTCCTAATAGCATTTAGTTAACATTCTGCTTGAAATGACAAGTAATCTTCTTCTGGATTATTATCGAAGAATTTTTTCATTTTCATACCCATATGCAGTCTTGCTAACCACTCCCAAGTGTCACTCATAACTTTTTCTGGTAATGATACATTGTGTATCTTTTGTAAATATTCTTCAAATGTTAAATATTTAGGGTTTCTTATATTTATATCTTTATCTTTTGGATCTTTTATTGTCCAAGGATTTTCTTTTGAATATTTATCGTGCTTTTTACTTAATGTTAATAAGTTTATATTCTTATCATTGTATTTATATTTTAATGCTTTCTTGCATTTATTAATTCCGTCACTTTCTATAAATGATTCTTTGTCTAGATAATAATCTATCCAGTTAGATTCTTGTTCTTCAGCACCGAAGAATTCTCCGTCATCAGAACTTTGTACAGCAAACCAGAATTTACCATCTATGTCGCCTTCGTAATATCTACCCATTATTGTTCTCCTTTTAATGTTTCGTGTTGTTGGGCAAATAACTTTAAAGTAGCAAATAGTTTATCTAGTTGTCTACGTTGAGCCCATTCGTCTTGTCGATTGTCTTTGAGTGTAACTTTTATTGTGTCTGTTACATCTTTATATTTGTCGGTATCAGGGTTTTGTACTTTTACATTACTAAAGTTTATATCAAATATTTGACTATTTAAGTGTAGGTAGTCCCACAATAAAAACTTATCTTTTACATTTATATATAATTCCATTTTTTATCCTTATATGATTAAGTTAATTAAAATTGAAGCAGTTTTCTGACTTACTCAGGTCTAGATACTAAGGAGATTAAGTATCTAAAAAATTATTCTCTCTTTGAATATCTCATAGTTGCGTCTTCATAGCAAGTAGGTTCATTCAATCCTAGTTCCATTTCTACGGTAGGCTGATTGTTCAACCATTCGTGATATCTCCTTTCTTCTTCTTTTCTTTTTTGTATGGAGTCCATACATATTTCATAATGGTTTTTGAGGCAGAATGTAACAAATTGTTTTTTGTATTCTAATAAACTTAGACGATATAAAAGTTCTGCACTTCCTATGTCATTTCTATTGTCAATTGATTTGTTAAATTTATCTATTGTTTCTTTGTTTTGATAAGATAAACTATAATTAGTAGTTTTCAAATCTCTTATATCTGTTATTTCGTTAACACCAAAGTTTATTTTGCCTCTCATAATTTCTCCTTAATTAAGCCATTGATTCATATGTACTATGTAAGGTACATAACCTATTATTATTCCGTAGAATAATCCGTCCCAAAATTTACTTCTTGGAACTTTATACCTTTCTACGTAACTTTCTCTTTTCTTTTTATCTATTGACATATTTTGTCCTCCAATGTAATTTTATGTTTATCTATATATTTCTTATATTCTTTTGTTACTTTTATTTGGTCTGCAGTTTGACAATGAAAATCGTCAACAGTTAAATCTTGTAAGAACGCTGAATCTTCTAATTGTTGTTCCATTAGTTCAATTGCCTCATCTGCTGAATTTGCCTCTATATATTGCACCATAGGGTATAGTTCAATTTCACAAGCAAATTCATATTTCTTCATTTCAGTAATTTCTTCTTTGTTTTCAAGCATTTCTATTAGTGCATTTGTAAGTGCAGTAGCAAGTTCTACATCTGCATTTTCCTTTTTACATTTTTCTATTAGATTCAATAATATGTTATTCAGTTCTAATACACTGTCTGTGTCAAGTTTCATATTTATTCCTCAATCTATTAGTTTGAAATAAGCCTCTGGATTATTTTCGATAAACCAAATCTTGCCTTTGTAAAAATCTTTATATAATTTACTGGCAACTTGTTTTTCTCCAGCGTTACCTGCCATTAGATGTGCTTGATATGAACCCATTGTGCAATCATAAATTGCAGTTTCTACAGGATTTAAAGTTACTTTTACTTCACTGTATGGATTCATTATTTCTTCATCATCGTCACCAATGTCCATCATTGGAAAAGGTATCTTTTCTTCATCATATCCATATTTTTTATACATTTTATATCTATGTCTGTCTGTATTCATTTTGTGATCCTCATATTTGTTTATTAGCACCCTTATCTTTTTTTGGGTTTGCCTGAATTAAATAATAATGGATAATCGGTAAAAAAGATATTACGATTACTGCCATCATTGCTAGTAGTATGTATTCTGGAATTGTTATTATCATATTATTCCTTTGTTAAATTAATGAGCAGTTTATGTGTCCTACTCAGGACTGCAAGTTACCACCAAGAGTTATATATGACAGTGTATCCTTCGTCTATTGCCTCTAATCCTTTATCAACGAACTCTAAATCATATTTAGTTGTTTCATCGATTTCATCTTCGTGCCAGTCATAACTATCGTGACCAAAGAAGAATCCTTGTGTTTCTGGTAGTGCTTTAGATAATATATCGTGCTTTAATTGTAGTAAATCATCTCTATTTAATGTTAATGGTACACAATTAAATGCGTCAGGGTCGCCCTCACCGTCATATGGACAGCCTTTGTCTACCCATAGTTCAGTGAACCAACCGTGCAATCTGTTATGTTTTCTCCAGTCCGCTATTTGTTCACCTTCTTGTTTACCTGTTTCTTTTGATATTGTTGCCCACATATCTAGTCCCATTTATTCCTCCTTTGGTAGCCAACCTGCACAACCATCTGATTCTGCAGGTTCGCAATTGAGTTGATTCTGATGTTCTTGTATTACTTCTGGAAAGTTTGCACAAGAAGTTAAGAATAACAGTATTATTAAATATTTCATTGACTGAACTCCAGCATTGTTGCAGGTACGTCCCATCTTCCTTGGTCTGTTTTTACAGATACCCTTTTAATTTTAACTTTTATTATAGTACCTTTTACAATTTTGCCATTGCTTTCAAACTCTACCTTATCATCTACGCTGAATTGCGTGATCTTTCTTTTGTTTAATATTTCACGTTGTAATTTTACTTGTTCAATGATTATTCCTAATTGTTTGTGTGTTGCCGATCTAATTAATCCTGTAATTGAATTTAATTCATCATCTTTCATTTTTGCTCCTTATTTAAATAAATAGTATTTACACATAATTGTTATTAAAACTCCCAAAAATAACGCTGAGAGTGCCATAAATGTTGCTAACAACAGACTTGTAATCTGTTGTATTAGTACTGCTCCTTCTATCATTAGAATTTCCTCCTCATATATAAAATTCTGTTCTTTTCTTTTTGTTCTTTGTTAAAGTCCAACATATATTCATTGTGTTCTCTTACAGTCTTTTCGTATAAGACATTATCAAGTTTCTTTTTCCATTTCATAGTTTCTTCTGGTAAAGAATTTATAAACCATCTAAGTTCTGCTTTTTTATATGGCATTATTTTATGTTTGATTAATTCTTCAAAAATAATATCTTGAAAGTCAAATTCTGTACTGTTGTTGGTATCTGTACAATCTGGACATAAGCCCCAATGTACAAATTTATCAACTATACGTATAGCAATATCTCTTGTATCGTCTATTGCTTTATCACTTCTTTTCATTTGCTTTATTTAGTTGTTTGTGTATCTGTATTTGCCCTTCTATGATTGATGTTTGTCTTGTTGAAGCGTGTGGTATCAATCTTATTATTGTATTTAGTTCCTCGTTTGACATTTGTGAAGGTTCACTTATAGTGCATACTTCATCATCATATTTTAAATGTGGATTCATTTGTTTTCCTCTTTTATTAAATTAGGCGAGCAGTTTTTCAACTTACTCGGGTTGTGAAAGACTAACGTTTTGGATATGGTAACTATGTGTTCGACCAGTCCTTAAAGACGCTTTCAAGGTTTGACTTCAAGACTTTTTAATGAGTGTCTTTGCCTTATCCTTCTCTTTTGATTGTTTATTAATTACTATATCTTCACTTGTTGTGAGATTTGCGACCTCCTTAGGTTTAATCAGTAATTAAAGTAGCAGTTTTTTCGGTTGATTCATAGTAGATTGTTAAACCTTACCTAACCGATAAGGTATCTATGCCGTATTCTTCCAAGTGTTTCCTAGCGTAGTACTCAGACTGCCAAACTGTTATTTCACTTCTCATTACTATTTCTTTACATCATACACTCGGACGACCATTTCCTCCTAGAGATAAACTCCTAGAGGCATTTGCACATTCCTAACGCATATAGTGGTTAGTATCTCGTAAAGCAATATAGTAACCGTTACATTGTTGTTCCTAGTGATTACTTTGTCTTAAGTATCCATTGATTAGTTATTTCGTTTAATCAATTTCACTAGAGTCTTACTCAGGACAGTCATATTAAATGAGCAGTTTAATTTTGTCGCCCACAAGTGTTAATAGCGACAACCTATTCAGCACCCACGTGAGAATCTCTAAGACTGAATAGATATCAAACATATACCCGTATACGATATCTAGTATAGTTTGAGTTTGGTGAGAAAGGACTACGCTTTAATATGATGACCGGTAGCACTAAGCAAGCGGTTTTATTCTTGGCTTTAATCATATTATTACAGTTACTGTTAGTGAACATATAGTTCAGAATTATATTAGTTATATAACCAGAAATTGGTAGTTTTAGCCTGAACCTTTCTCATAATTAAGTGAGCCTTTTTTATTGCTTTACAGCAACAGTCTTGCTCAGGACTATAACATAGTCAATCTTTTAACTACATTCGTAACCCCATCTCTTTTTAAATTTTCTGTTTTATATTTTAATAAGATACTTTTTGGGAGTAGCAACTAAAATTAAACAGCGTCTAAGGCATTAACTATGTTTGGAGAGACTACTAAGAAGGTCAATCTTAGTAGATATGAAATTGTTGATCGCACCCTTATTGTGCTTGGAGTTCGCCTATTTAATATCACCATCACATATTAACTGATGGTGATATTATGACCTTTGTGTTTATATCTCTTGCTTTTGCGATATCAATCATATGTTTAGTACCTCTACTATGACCGTCCCAAAAAGCGATTAAAGCATTTGCATTATCTGCCATTTGCTCATTTCTGATATAGCCTGCCCGTTTACCGTGTTTATTCCAATCGGCAGGAAATACTTTGCACTTGATGTCGTTTCGTTTTGCATATACTTCGCCACATTTATCGACACCTCTAGCACCACCTGAAATAATTAATACATCTTGTGGTTCATATTGTTGCAGTAAGTAATCTAAATTCCAATTAATAAAATTATGACTACCTGTTAAATCTCTAGAACCTGCAACTATTACTTTTAATTGTTTCATAAACCCTCCTAATATTTATTTATTGACCGGGATATAGTATGTAATAATGCCATACCCATTCGTAAAAACTCTTCTTGAGTTCTTCTTTGGCTTGACCAGCAGTTAAAACTCTAGTGTCATATGGACATACTTTTGTTTGTGAACCCTCACAATAATTCCATTGTTCACTAAAGTCTGGGTCGGTTCTAATAAGTTCTTCAAACTGTTCTTCTAAACTTTCACGAGTAGATTGGCTTGTTTGTAACCATTCTTTGGTTATTTTTAATTCTTCTTTGAATTCTTGATGTTCAAATAGCCTCATATTACCTCCTTAAAATTTATAATAGAGCACCCTTATCTTGCTTATGGTTCGTCCAAAACAACGTTCACGTAACTTGAAACGTTACGTGCTGTTTATCTTGTAAATAATGAGCCAAGTTTAAGTCCTGACTCAAGACTATCGGTTCCAATAGTTCTTAGATGTTTGGAGCACCCCCGATTATGAAGTCCTTGTGTTACTCTACATAAATCATACTTTTAAGTAACCTCTTATCTATGTATCAGGTATACATCATAACGCAGTTTAATATTGGATTAAAGTTTTTGAAGAGATATCCTCTCTAAACAAACCATACGTGTGTGTGCACACACCATAATAGCCATATGTTATATGGTTCAACTTGACGCAATTTGGCGAGGGTTATCGACAAAAGGATACGCACCTTATCCACTCATTGGGACATTTGTCGAATTGCTTTGTTACGTTTACGCTGACAGTCGTTTTTATCCAGTTGTTCGCATATGTAAAGCCTTTTTAGTCGTTTTTAACTAATCTAGTTTTCTTTACTTGTAACGTCATTGCACACCCTCATAATTTGTGGTGTCCGCCTAAAATAATTGGCACATAACAGGTCTTTCGTTATGTGCCAATTTATTCAAAATGCTGGATTTGGTTCACCAACTTCGTGATTAATGAACGGTGTTTCTTGTTCATTTTGTTGGTTCTGAGCATTTTGAGATACGTAACCTCTAGGTGTAAGGTTCACGAATTGGTGACCATAGTCTGATGCTACGACCTGTGTTACATATACAGTCTGATTATCTTTGTTAAGATAGTTGGCAGTGGTAAGTTTGGCGTTAATCCAGACTTGGTTACCTTTCTTACTGTATAGACGTGCAAATTCAGCAAGTTTTCCGAAAAGCGAAACTTGATGTTTGTACGTGCGTTTAACTTGTGTACCGTTCTTCATATACGAATCATCTACGTAGACGGTTACACGAGTTCCCACAAGTTTGCCAGACTTGTCATTAAGAGGCTCAGGGTCAATGCCGAGATGTCCTATTAGTTTTACTTCATTGATAGAATTTAAACCCATACAATGTTTTCTCCTGAGCCTGTTAATGAAATCAATGCAAGCGACTCAATGAACTTGCATTGATAGAATTCGATATAAAAAAAACTCTATCAGCACTTCCTGAGAATTCAGGAAGGCTCTGATAAAGGAAGAGAAAAAGTTATTCTGAAACTATGCAAGCGATAACCATAGCGTGACATAGTTTTGGATAACACCAACAACCTAAAGTAGCGTCTTTAGGTATTTCAGTACGCATTTTATCTCTCAACCATTTCTGTTCGGGAGCATAAATCCATTCGCAATATTGGTCTAATACTAAACCTCTATCAGACTCTTTATGCAACCTAAATGGATTTCCAAATGCTGTACTTCTGTCAACTCTTTGTATCTTTATATTTAGAGAAGAGTAGTAATCAGTTTTAAAACATTCTTTAGCATTTCTTAGATTAACTATTTTCATAATTAACTCCTATATTAAAAAAAACCAAGAGATATTTCAAAGTATCTCTTGGTATTAAACAATTGTACGCCAAGTTAAATTGTAGCGTATTCCACCGTTCTTTGGCTCCGAGACACTGTGAGTAACAGTGTTGAAGAAAGAACGATTGCCAATCAAAAGGTCTGAGTCAGAGAGCAGTGTCTTTGACCAACCGTCTTGATTGCCGTAGTGGAAATAAGCGTCATCACCAAGGCTCAGTGATGCAATAACTGAACGCAATTCAGGCTCGTTGTCCCGATGTTTATTGAGGGACATTCCTGCTTTGTATTGATTTACTAACAGATGGTTAAAGTATGCATTTCTATTGTTTGTTAATAGAAATGCTCTTACTTTATCTGTTAGTATTTCAGTAGCAGGTGTCCAGCCTGTAGCGATATGGCTTGAGCCAGTATATCTATAGTCTAGACCTTTCGAGCCGAGCCACGCTGTATTACGACCAAATTCAAACTTGTAGTTTAATTTGGTTAACTCATTGAGTAAATCTTGTTTGAACTGACTGTTCAATACAAGTTTATCTCTTTTGAGTACAGCGTTGCTTTGTTTATCGTAGTACAATGTTTTCATAACATTCTCCTAAAGTAAACGATAAAGACTGCTCGAATGAACAGTCTTGACTTTTACTTTACATACCATAAGGTACGTTTTAGTTCTTCTCTACTACCAGTGAAGTCTGGATGGTAGTCACCAAAGTGTCTGTATTGGATGGCAACAAATGTACCACCAATATCTTCAATAGCAATATCGAAGAATTCAAGTAAGTCATCTTCAATACTCTTAAGCATACCAGTATCTTTAGATTGGTATGCTTTAGACCATTCATCTATAATGAATACTTTACCATTTACTGATGAGTGATACGAACACTCATCTTTTGGTGAATCAATAATATGTGAGCAAGTTAAGAACATATATTTCTCCTAAAGTTAAAAAAAAGTGAGCAGTTTAATGTTTAACCACACGTGCTCGGGTGTGGAGTGGGCGTTCCTTCCCACTTAGGTGTTCCTCGTTATCGACATAGACATTGCTATGTTAAGACCATACACTTATTTTTCGTGTAGGAATAGATTATCATACAATGAGAGGAACGCTATCATTGCACTACCAGAGAACTAGAAGCACTATGCTGTGCTTTTAATTCACCCGTGCTTATTCTGAAAGAATAAGGATGATAACTAGAAGAACCAGAGAGTAAAGGTGAGTGACACTATAAGTACTATTCTCACTCTTTAAGTACTATGAGAACAGTCAAGATACTACCAATTACCACGGTAACGTGCTGTAACTGCTCTTGATGTGCTCCTCGGCAAGGCTCTGTTGCGACCATTTTACCTTTTTGCCGACTTATAGAGGCAAAATGGTCGCTTTACGTGGGTGTGAGGAGTTAGGGGGGTGTGAATTTTTACGGGTGGTAGATACTATATTTATTACCTATATGCGACAAAAGGATCTAAAAAATAAAACCATAATTTTGTTCCCAACCCTATAGGAAATATACGAAGCTGTATAAACAGGCAATTTGTGAATAGCGTTTATATGGATGCAGGGCATTATCCATCATGATCCAGATGGTTCACATTAGAGTTTATAACAGACGACCCTGCTCTTAAAAGACATTTAATTTTTGACAGGAACAATCTTGGCTGAGAAATGTTATATCCTTTAAGACATTGATGGGTTCACGATAGTGCCCATTAAGGTACTCCGTTGAGTGCATTAAAACACAAGGGGAAAGTAAGAAATCAAAAAGTTCTTATAATCCATTGATGTCTTAAAGGATTTTTCATTACGTCAAGAACTTACAGTACTAAAGGAGACAATATGGCAGATTATAGTATAGATACTTATCTAAATCGAGATGGAAATTATAATATGTATGGTATGACAGAAGACATGGTAAACAGATCTTATGGAGATATAGTTCCTCAAGCAATGTCAAACAACTTACCTTATCAAGCAGGCACATTAGTAGACGCACCTCTTGCTTCTGGAATGATACCCCCATGGGTTCTAGCTGCAGGAAGTATAGGATATCTCGGTGGAAAATATGACGTTTTTGGAAAAGCCAAAGATGCGGTTGGAAACTGGATAGACGGTTTTAGAGGAACAGAAGGTGTATTATCAGGACCAACAGAAAAACATGCTCAGACAATAGCAGATTTAGTTTCAGCTAGAACCGAAGACAAAGCAATGGACCAAGGATTAAAAACGGCTCTAGATGATAGAGGGTATCCGGTTATAACTGAAGGACCATACGCTGGAAAAAATATGGTAAGACGTGGAATACAGGATCTTCATGGACCGGAAGCTATGATACAACATCCAGTAGACACGACTTATTATCCGTGGGAAACGTATGAAGAGGACACTTTGAGAGCAGCAATAGAGCAAAAACGAATAGATGATGCATTCTATGCAAACAATCAGGACGATTGGAGAAGAGGTCCTCTACAAGACGGAAGAAGTATTACTGTATCTGACGACAGAACAGAATGGCAAAAATGGACAGACTCTTTTAAAAGAGACTGGTAAGCAAGATGACTACATTAACAAGCCTTCAAAAATTACCAACATTAACTGAAATATTTTTCGGCAAGGGTATAGACTCAGCAACTGACAAACCTTATGCCAAAAATAATTCTGATGTATCTATAGAAGAAGTCCTTACAACAGAATTGGGTTCCAGCCTTGAAAAGATAGAAGAAGGCGTGGGTATTGGAACTTACGAAGAGGAGTAACTATGCCAAACAAAGAAGATCCGGCAGGGCACTTAAGGAAATATGCATGGAAGCCGGGGGAGTCTGGAAATCCTAAAGGACGCCCTCTTGGTGCAAAAAATAAATTAAAATTAACCAAAGAGGCTTTTGAAGAGATCGCTGGTATATCTCCCGGAGAGATGCTTGCGATGATAGCTCAGCGTCAGTTTGCTCAATCGACTACGAATGGGGATGCTATGGCTATTAAAGCTATTACTGAAGCCAATAAATATATTGAACCTACTCAGGATGCAAAGACTGCGAATGAGGATAAGGTTGAAGATATGTCGGAAGAAGATTTGATGACTCGTCTATTAGAGCTCACGAAAGCTGATTCTAAAGGCACAGCAAAACATTAGGAGAATAATATGTATACAGGAAATCCACATCAAGATAGAAAAGGACCTCTATACGGGGGAGGAAGATGGATGAATCCCAATTTTCCAAATGAACCAAAACCCTTTAAACAAAATCCACCTGAAATGTTTTGGAACGATGGCAAACCTTTAAACGATCCTAATATGTTACAGCAATTAACTATGAATGGACCTTTAAATCCATCAGGAATTCAGCTAGCGGAATTAACTCAAGATCAGATGGACTATATGGGAGGTTGGAAAAACACTCCTGCTTTTGGAGGAATATCAAAAGAAGGACTTTGGAATAATGTTAAAGACATGGAATATATAAGACCATCGTGGAAGTTCTGGGGAGAGCCTAGTCAAGAACCAACAACACGACCAGAATTTAATGACTATTATAATCAATTATTACAAGGCAAAGCAGGAAACTGGGTAACATAATATGGGAAATACCAAAGAAGCCGCTAAGCTGATTGTTGAACTTGAAAAGCGGAAGAGGTGGGAGTTCTGGAAAGAAAACCCAGAGGCGTTCTTTAGCGAATGCCTGAAAATATATCCGAAAGATGCCTCACTAGGATTGATACCACTAGATGTTAATAGTGCTCAGAAGTTAGTTCTTGAGCAACTCAACAAACAAATGAAAGAAGCGGGATATGTCAGATTGATTATCTCGAAGTATAGACAGGCTGGATTCTCAACAATCAGTTCTGCCTATATCTTTCATAGAGCTTTGTTCTATGGTAATACCAAAGCGGTAATTATATCGCTTGACAAGCCGACCACGGAAAGTATCTTTAGCATGTCCCAGACATTCTGGGCAGAGCTTCCAAAAGAGATACAGCCGATACTGGACAAATCTAATGTCCGAGAAATGGGCTTTAAGGGCAATGGGAGTAAGTACCGAGTATGGACTGCAGGAGCAGACAACCCGGGAAGAGGAACAACAAACACTTGCCTTCTGGCTGATGAGGCTGCGTTCTGGCTGCAAGGTGAAAGAATCCTTGCTGGTATGTTCCAGTCTATTGCACTACAGAAAGGAAGCATTATTATAATTAATAGTACCTCTCACGGTGCTCAAGGAGTCTATTACGATCTATGGAATAAGGCAGAGAAGGGTGAAGGAATATTCAGCCCTCTGTTTGTACCTTGGTATCTACAGGACGAATATACATTAAATCCTCCAGACAATATTGAATTGACTCTGGATGAACAGAAATTAAAGGAAAAATATGAACTTACCAATGGGCAAATATATTGGAGACGGATTAAAATATCTGAAACTTCAAGCTCAACGTTTAAACAAGAGTATCCTTTTACTGCGGAAGAATCTTTCATACAATCAGGTTCTTCAGTCTTCAGTAAGGAAACCCTTGACAAATATGTTCCCTATGCTCCAGAATCTATTCGAGAGTTCAACGAAGCGTTTAGCTCTTTTGATGAAGGGCAAGAAGGGAGCTTAAAAATTTGGGAAGCACCAGAGAGAGAACAGAAATATATCATTGGTGCTGATGTAGCACTTGGAGTCAGGGGCGACTATTCAGTTGCAACTGTCCTTAATAAGGATAGAGAGATTTGTGCTATATATAGAAGCAATAGAATAGACCCTGTTAGATATGGGAAACTATTGTTCTATTTGGGCAGATGGTATAACAATGCCCTGATCTGTCCTGAAAGTAATGCTGTCGGTTTAGCCACAGTACAACAAATATTCGGTATGAATTATCCGAATATATATCAACAAAAGAAAACTGCTAATACTGCAGGCGACAATGTTACCCATCTTGGGTTCAAGACAACAGTCGCTACCAGACCTCCAATCATATCCAATCTTAGAAGAATGATTGAGGACGAGGATATCTTGATTCCTTGTAGTTTGGTATTGGACGAACTTAGAAACTTTATTGTTACAGAGAGTGGTAAAGCGGAAGCTTCAACCGGTCATTATGATGATATGGTAATGTCATTAGCTATTGCTTGTGAAGTTTATAGAACACATGGTCATGCTTTAACCAACAAATCATTTAGTTGGGGAGAGATGAATACACTATATACTCAACCAGAAACTAAATGGTTATAACTAGAGAGAGTGAGAATGAAAAATAAAATCGAAAAGATTGATGATGACATGTTAATTCAGTCGATTGATCGCCATATGCGTAATGCTACGGGTGGTTATACTGGATCATCAGACGTCAGCAAACGAAGAGAAAACGCTGTATATGAAATGAGCTTAGAAGCCCAAGGCGATTTAAAGCCACAAGGCGTAAGCTCAATTGTATCCTCAGACTCGGCAGAGATAGCTGAGGGATATACTGCACTATTGACCAAACTATTATTAGATAACAATAAGTTGGCACTATTTATTCCATATGGTAATGAGATGGCTGCAGTTAAAGCGTCTCAAATTGCATCGGATGTTGTTAACTATTGTTTATTCAACTCTAATCCAGATGGATGGTCAAAGCTATCTACTTGGCTTAAATCAGCAGTTGTGTTCGGCAATAGTGCTCTTACATGGGGTTGGGAAGAACAATATGACTATGTTGTAGAAGAATATGAAGAAATAAACCAAGACGTATTGGACCAACTTTTAGCAGACCCTGATATAGAGGTTGTTGGAGACTTAAATATTTTAGAAGAGCTTACAATGGAGGCAGACGGAACTACTCCAGTTAAATTTGTAGATGTAAGACTTCGTAGAAAGATAGATAAATCCGGAGTAAAGCTTCGTAATATTGCACCAGAATCTTTTCTTATTGACAGAGCAGCTTCATCTGTAACTGATGCAACCTTTATCGGTATTGTTACAGAAATGACTCGTTCTGATGTCAGACGAACATGGTCTGATCTTGATATAGACTTCAATGAAATTGGTGAAGAGGCAACCGTTAGAAGTTCTGATTGGTCTTATGAATCATTTGCTAGAAAGGATGCTGCTGGCATTACAAACTGGTTAACTAACAATGATGACGATGAAGACGAAGCGAATATTAGTATTACAGTTATTGAATGCTGGATTAGAACAGACAGAGATGGCGATGGTATTGCAGAACTTAAACATGTTATTAAAGCTGGAAACACAATCTTAGAAGAAGATGATGTGGCATATGTTCCTGTGGCAGTATTAAACCCAATAGAGATTCCACATGAGTTTTACGGACTATCTCTTCTTGATATGGCTCGCCCACAGACACAAGCAACTACAGCAATTCTTAGAGGATTTGTAGAGAATGTATATTTCAGCAACTATGGCAGAACTTTAGCAGATCCTAATGTTGTAGACTTTCAAGCTTTACAAAATCCAGTTCCAAAACAGATTATTCCTACTAATGGAAACCCTGCTGCAGCTGTACAACAACTCCAGCCAGAGCCAATGAGCACTGGAACTGCAGGTATATTGGAATTCCTGGGGCTACAAAAAGAGCAATCTACTGGGCTTAGCAAAACTGCAATGGGATTAAACGATACATTATATGTATCAGGAAACTCAGAACAGAAAATGACGGGAGCACAGAATGCAGCTCAAATAAGAATTGAGCATATTGCCCGTAGATTTGTAGAGACTGGTATTAAAGATTTATGTCGAGGAGTTCTGAGAGAGATGAAAAGCAATCTTAAAAATCCAAGTATGTATAAAACAGACCAAGGATATGCATCAATATCTCCACAGGAGTTACAAATGATGCCATCAAATATGGATTTAGATATCCAAGCGAACATTGGAGAAAACTCCAATCAATCCTTGGCTGAGAAATTATTACAATTAACTCAACTACTTCCACAAATGGCTCAAAGCCCAACATCAGAGTCTTATATAAATCCTATGTCCTCTTATAACTTGGCATTGGATATTTTAAAGAATATGGGTATGGATCCTACTAGATTCTTGAACGATCCAGCTACACCAGAGTTTCAGCAAGAACAACAACAAGCTTCACAAAAGAAACAACAAAAAGAAGATTTACAAGAACAAGCTGAACAGGCTGCAATAAAATTGGATATTGCAACCAAAGAAGCCAACATCAGTTTGATACGTGCAGAGTCTGATAATAAGAAGATTGACAACAAACGTCAATTATTGCAGGCAAACGATGAATCAAACAGAGAGTGGGCGGAACTTAAAGTGAAAGCAGAAGGAACAGAAGGAGCAGAAATACCTACAAAAATTCCTGTTGACTTTTTATCCTTGTATCAGGATTCAGAAGAGAGAGATAAAGAAGAGGCTGAACAAATGATGCAGCAGCAAATGATGCAACAACAGATGATGCAACAGCAAGGAATGCAAAATGGACAAGCGAATGGAAATATCGGAGGCTATTGATAGAATTGCAGAGCTTGCAACAGAAACTGAAGATTTAGAAATTATTCTAAGTTCAACAGCAGCTTTAAAAACTCTAGGAATATTACAAGATCTAGGTTTTAAAAAGATAACTATAGACGAACATAATAACATGTGAGATGACTGATGAGTAATTATAAAAGACAACCAGCTTATAAAGTTGGGGACAGTGGTAAACCAAAAAAAGTATCACCATATGATGATGCACAGAGAGTCCTTAATAAAGGATATCAGTGTACTGAGATAAAAGATACTATGACAATGGTAACTGAAGATATACTCAATAATCTTTTTCAAGAGTGGTTAAGTACTAAGCACTATGAAACAGAACGTAGAGAGTTTATCTATAAGTTAGCTATAAGTCAGGGTGCGGTAATGAACAATATAGATAAAGCTATTATCGCAAAGGACAATAAAGTCCAACAAGAAAAACAAAGCCGGGAGACAGATGAATGAGTGACAAGGCAAAATTAGTATTAGCTTTAGAAAAGCTTAATATAAGTATAGAGGCAATTATAAAAGTAATTGGCACTGGAAGAAATATTCATGGTGCTGCTTTTGATATGAACAATATGCTTACAGCAAAAGCTAATATAGAAAAGCTGCTTGCAGCTATACCTACATTAAAAGTAGTTAAAAGCAAGAACAAA
>Ga0315318_10000229_pt1 | contig 22394 bp, 19 predicted proteins | sample M1200m3416metaG_FD_203703 | JGI IMG/M metagenome (GOLD analysis project Ga0315318, IMG submission 203703) | Ammonia-oxidizing marine archaeal communities from Monterey Bay, California, United States - M1 200m 3416 | ecosystem: Environmental > Aquatic > Marine > Coastal | place: USA: California... | reverse complement strand
GGCATCGATCGACATCCTGGAACTAGCCGGAAGCCAAAACGTCATCCGACTGGGTGAGATGATGGGACAGTTCCTTGCGCGCCGCACCATCGGCAATGATGCGCTAGCGCATGTGATCGGGCATTTTGACGAGCTGCTTATCGCTGAGGCGATGGTTGTGGGCACGCCGCTTGTCGACAAGACACTGGCTGAGTGCAACTTCCGAGAGATGAGTCACACCAGCGTGGTCGGAGTTTGGGATCGCGGCGAATACAAGGGCGCCGGTCCGGACACCAAGCTCAGTGAGAGCACAGTTCTGGTACTGGCCGGGTCTAAGGAGATGATTCAGAACTACAATCAGTTGTTCTGCATCTATCAAACCGAGGAATCCCACGTGGTAATCATCGGTGGCGGGCGCGTGGGCCGCGCCACCGCACGAGCCTTGGCCAAGCGCGGGCTCCGATACACGATCATTGAGGAATTGCCGGAGCGGATTCGCAACAAGAAATATTATGTCGAAGGCAGCGCTGCGCGGATAGAGGTACTTGAGGAGGCTAAGATTAGAGAAGCCTCCACAGTCATCATCACCACCGGCCGAGATGACACTAATATCTACCTCACACTTTACTGTCGCAAACTCTGCCCGGAAATTCAAGTGATCAGCCGGGCCAACACTGAGCGAAACGTCGGCACGCTGCACCGAGCCGGGGCTGACTTCGTGGTGTCGTACGCCTCTATGGGGGCGAACATCATCTTCAATCTGCTCAAACACAGCGACATCCTGATGGTAGCTGAGGGGCTAAATGTCTTCAGGATCGAGTTGCCGGAGTCTCTCGGGGGTAGATCGTTGGTCGAATCCGAGATTCGTGGGCGCACCGGCTGCAGTGTGATCGCCATTCAACGCGAAGTTGACGGTCGTGATGTCCACTTGGTCCATTTCGAGCCAACTGAAATTCTACAGAAGGGTGACGAGCTGGTGCTCATCGGCGACATCGAGTCCGAGGAAGCCTTCATCAAGACCTTCGTCAGTTCCTAGGACAGATTAAAACTGATCCTTTTAAGTGTCAGTGTTTTCGGAGTCGAATACCTTGGGACTTTAGGCGGTCGATGATGACGGCGATCAGGATGACGGCACCGTAAACGACACTCTGCATGTGAGCTTCTACGCCTGTGAGATTCATGCCGTTGCGGATTACACCGATGATGAATGCGCCGATCAAGGTTCCAAATATTTTACCCTGACCACCAGCCAGACTAGTGCCGCCGACCACAACGGCGGCGATGACCTGTAGTTCTACGAGGTTGCCGGCTTTTGGATCGCCGGTGACGTGCAGTGAGGCTTCCATCACACCACCCAGGCCGGCCAGAAGGCCTGTCAGTGTATACACAAACACCAATACCCATTTGACCGGCACGCCAGAGAGTCGGGCGGCCTCGGGGTTGCCGCCGACGGCATAAATGAAGCGGCCAATTGAGGTGCGCGTCATTAGCACATGGGCGATGGTGAACAGGATCAGCATCAGGATGACTGAGTTGGGTAGGCCCAGGAAATCCCGGCCACGGCCCAGCCAACCGAATGCGTCGTTTTGAACAGCGATTGGTTCAGATTCGGCGAAGATGAAGGCCAAGCCGCGCGCACTGAACATGATGCCCAGCGTCGCGATGAAGGCGGGAATACCAAATAGCGTGACCAATCCGCCGGTGAAGAGGCCTACCAAACCACAAACCAAAATGCCGGCCACGCTGCCGAGCCAAAGGTGGCCAAGTGTCGGGTCGTCGCCTCCCAAGCCGCGAATAGCCAAGGCTGTGATGACACCAGAGAAGGCGATGAGGCTACCGACCGAAAGATCGATGCCGGCGGTGATGATGATCATGGTCATCCCGATGGCAATGATGGCCACCACCGAGATCTGTTTCATGATGTTGAGCAGATTATCTTTCTTCAGGAAGTTTGGCCAACGATAAGTTTGCGGTTGGTAGACCTTTGCCTTGCCCAGGTTGGGGTGCGTCTCGGCGAGCTTGGCCAGGTTGATGTTGCAGAAGTTAGCCATGTGCTTATCAGCGGTGATTCCGGCAAGTTTGTTTCCTGTTGCTCCGTATTTGAGCAATGCCTTTCGCGCGTCGGCCGGTTGACCAACGACGGTTTGAATCACGTTTAACTCGGACTTGGTTAAATTTTCTTTCAGTGCAGTGGCAAAGCTTCCCCCGTTCCCGCCCTGGCGAGTAAGGACGATGACGTTTGAGCCTGGTGAAAGTTCGTCAGAAACGTGATTGGCCAAGTGCTGGGCGGCAGCGGCATTCGTTGGCGATTGCTCCTCCAGGGTTACCACGCTGAAGCCGATGCATAGCAGCAGTAGAACGAGTAGCGTGCCGTAGTCGGAAAACAGTTTTGCGTAGTCAATATTTTTCATGCGGACAACGGTTGTCGGCGGGTCGCCAGTTTCATGATGTCTTCCTGGCTGGCTTGAGCTACATTGGTAATCTCCCCAGTGATAATGCCTTCGTTCATGACGAGGACGCGGTCGCTCATGCCCAGCACCTCGGGCAATTCGGAGCTGATCATTAGGATGGACTTTCCGTCGGTGGCGAGTTGATTGATAAGTTGGTAAATCTCGTATTTGGCACCGACGTCGATACCGCGTGTGGGTTCATCGAAGATGATGACTGCGGCGTTGCGTTGGAGCCACTTGGCCAGGACGACTTTTTGCTGGTTACCACCGGAGAGGGTGCCGGTGATTTGTTCGGGGTCGGCGATCTTGATTTGGATTTGATCGACGTAACGGAGGAATTCCCGTGATTCCTCCCGTTGGCGGATGAAGCCTAGCGAAGCAAACTGGCTCAGGTTGGGCAGTCCGAAGTTTTCACGGGCGGTTTGGCCAAGCACCAGGCCGTGAGTCTTGCGGTCCTCGGTGAGCAGGCAGACGCCCTGCCGGATGGCGTCGCGCGGTGACTTGATTCTAAGCGGTTTGCCGTCGAGGTGGATAACGCCTTGCTCAAGTCGGTCGGCACCGAATAGTAGTCGGGCGGTCTCGGTGCGACCGGCACCGACGAGGCCGGTTAGACCGAGCACCTCGCCGGCATGAATATTGAACGAAACGCTACGGACTTGGGAGCCGCGTTGAAGGTTGGAGACTTCGAATCGCGCTTGGCCGAGCGTGGCCTGTCGCTTGGGAAATTCTTTCTCGAGACTGCGGCCTACCATCAGTTCGATTATTTTCTCGCGGGTGAGGTCGGCAATTGGCCGGGTATCGATGTGTTCGCCGTCGCGCAGGACGGTCACGCGGTCGGCAATCTCGAAAACTTCATCCAGCCGATGACTGATGTAGATGATGCCGATGCCGTGTGACTTGAGTTCACTAATGACCCTAAAGAGGCCCCTGGTTTCGCGTGGTGAGAGGGCGGCACTGGGTTCGTCCATGACGATGATACGGGCATCTCGGGCGAGTGTCTTGGCGATCTCGACGATCTGTTGATGGGCGACGCTGAGTTGGCGACACTCAGCCTCGATCGGGATATCGACGCCAATACGCTCAAACAGAGCCCTGGCCTTGGCCGATTCGTCGCGTTTGGGGATGAAACTGATTCGTCCAGGTTCCTGTCCGAGAAAAATATTTTCGCGTGCGCTCAGGTAGGGAACGAGGTTGAACTCCTGATAAATGATGCCGATACCGGAGGCCTGCGATAACTGCGGTGTGCCAACGTTGGCCGCTTGGCCGTTGATCTCAATGGTGCCTTCGTCTGGTTGATGCGCGCCACCGAGTATCTTGATCAGCGTGCTTTTGCCGGCGCCATTCTCACCGAGCAACGCCAGCACCTCACCGGCTTGCAGCGTGAGGTCGACCCCCTTGAGCGCCTTGACTCCTGGGAACGATTTTCGAATGCCGAGCATTCGAAGCAGCGGTGTTCCGCTAGGCAGGTCAGGCGTGGGGGGCATGCAGTCGGGTTAGTTCAACTCAGGATCCTGATCAGCCGCGGCTTTATCGTAGAGCGTAGCCGGGATGAGGGCATCCTTTTCGTACTCCTCACCTGCGAGGTACTTGATGATGTTCTGGACGATCTGTTGCCCCATCTTGTCCGGGTGTTGGATCGGGTCGGCGAAAATTTTACCGTCCTTGATGCCTTGTTTGCCATCCAGTTGACCATCAAAACCAATGATCTTGATTTGGTCCTGTTTCTTGGCCTCCTCGATGGCGGTGTAGGCGCCCAGTGCTGACGGGTCGTTGATCGCGAAGACTGCATTCAGGTCGTCGTGTGCTTGGAGGGCGTCTGCGGTTGATTGGTATCCCTCGGTGCGGGCTCCGTTGCCGTTGAGTTCGGCGACGATTTGAATTCTCCCGGTGGTGCGACTGGAATTGTGTTCGTTGATAACCTTCTTGAAACCGGCCACACGCAGAACGCAGGAGTTGGCTTTCTTGAAATCTAGAATAAGCACTTTGCCACCATTTTCGCCGAGCGCCTTAATCATCGCCTGGCCGGCGAGTTCACCGCCCTGGAAGTTGTCGGTGCCAACGTGTCCGGCAATTTCAGCGCCCTCTGCCGCGCACTTGGCGTCGACCGTGAACACTGGGATGCCCTTGGTATTGGCTAATTTCACGGCGGGCCCGATTGAGAGCCGGTCGCATGGTACGAGAATGATGGCGGTAACACCGCTTAAGATGAAATCGTCGAATTGATCGGACTGTTTTTTTACATCCATGTCCGGATCAACCATGAGTGTGTCGTAGCCGTTTTTGGCGGCCTCCGCAGTGATGTGGTCACCGATGACCTTAAAGAACGGGTTTGAAAGCGTTAGCGGCGTGTAGGCGATGATCCCTTTGGTTTTAGCTGGAGAACTGGGGTCAGAGGAACCGTCGGGAGTCGGTTTGTCGATGGAAGGAGAGCAGCCAGTTAAGGCCAATGTTAGAGCCGTTAAGCCAAGGTGTTGAGCAATGCGTTTCATGATATCGTATAGATCTAAAAGTGTGGCCCGTGAATAGGGGAAATATACCGAAGCTTCAAGCTTGATCCACGCCTAGGCAAGTGCTGTGGAATCGTTGCTTGGCAGTCGCTTGAGTGGTGGGTAGATTTCCGCCGTGCTATTGCATTCCCAACTGATCCATCCGGAGATCAATGGAATACTTGGCCAAGCGGGCCATCATTCCAAAGTTTTGATTAGTGACGGCAACTATCCGGCTTCGTCCAAAATCGGGCCGGAAGCCGAATTAGTGTCGCTGAATCTCTCGCCGGGAGTGGTGACCTGCAGTCAAGTGTTGCGGGCATTGGTTACGGCAATTCCGCTGGAGGCCATCAACACGATGGGTATTCCAGAGGATGATCCTTACGCCAAACACGGTCCACCGCCAGTCTGGTCCGAGTACGAGCAAATCATTGGCGAGGCAAAGCTGGGCCTGAAACTGGAGCCGATCCAGAAATGGGATTTCTACGATGAGGTCATGTCAGACGACCATGTGCTGACCATTCAAACCGCTGACCAGGCGCTTTGGGCAAACGTTCTCCTTACCATCGGCTGTCGCGTGTCGTAAGGAACTGGTTTATTTCTCCGGTTTAACTTCCTTGTTTTCGAGTTTTTGTTGGAGCCACTCGTGATGGACTCGTGCGACCTGGCCCATGTATCCGTGAGCCTCGTGGCCTTTGGTGGCCTTGGCGATGTAGTCGGCTGACTTTTTCTTGTCGCCTTGTGCCTCGAAGTAGAGGCCGAGGTAGAGGTAGCCGTAGAATTGGCCGCGGGCTAGAGCGGCCGGTCCGGGGTCGTTGGCCTTGATGGCGTCGAGCACCTGTCGCTCGGTGCCTTTGCCGGCGAAGAGCGCGTGGATTTCCTTCAGCGGCACCCGGCGGTCGGAAGTGATTTTGATGAAGTGCTTCTCGGCTTCCTTCACGCCGTCGGTTTTTGAAATGCAGAGGTAATGCCAGACGGCGTTCTCGACGTCCTGTGTGTTAACGGTTTGGTGTGACTCGAATTGTTTACGGCCGGCTTTGTGTTTACCCGCGTAATAATGAACGAGTCCGCGTTGCCAATGATACGGTTCGCGGCTGGGCATCATCTCGATGAATTTATCGAAGTCGGCCAACGACTCGGTGAACTTGAGTTGAAAAAAACGTACCACGCCACGTTGTTGGTAAAGGCTGGCGTTGTTGGGTTCGCTTTTCAGCGTGGTTGTGTAGTTGGCTTCCGCCTTGGCGTGGACGTTGTGGGCCTTTGGCAAGGTTTCCGGGGTGTCTTCAACTTGGCCAAGCGCGGTCGTGGTTGTCCAGGCGAAGAGCAGCATCGCTGCGTTGTGGAGTCGAGTGGGACGGTTCACGGGGGTGATGATGACCAAGCGGTCTGGGCAAGGCAAGTTCGCGTGGGCTTGGCCAAGCGTAGTTTGGGCGTTAGCTTTGCGCCGATGTTTAAGGTTGTCATCACTGACTATGTCTCTCCGCCGGTTGAGCCGGAGGAGACGATTTTCTCCGGCTTGGCCAAGGTAGAGTGCCTTCAGGCCCGATCCGTCGGTGAACTTGAGGGGCGTGTTGAGGATGCTAACGCGATCATCATTTTTCACGAGGTGTCCCTCCCCGCCGGGATCATCGACCGACTGGAGAAATGCAGGGTGATTGTCCGCGGTGGGGTGGGGTACGATGCGGTGGATTTTCGCCGGGCCGCCGAGCGGGGTATCCCGGTTTGCAACGTGCCAGACTACGGCGTGGACGAGGTGGCCGACCACGCGATTGGGATGATGATCGCCTGCAGTCGGGGGTTTCTGCGTGTGGAGCGTGAATTGAAACAGTCACTTGAGCCGTGGGACTGCCGGGCCGTCGAGCCAGTTCCGCGCCTGGCCGGGGCGACGCTAGGCATTGTTGGGCTGGGACGGATTGGTCAAGCGACGGCACAACGGGCCAAGGCGATGCGGATGCGAGTGATCGCACATGACCCGTATCTGCGTCCCGGCATCGAGAAGGTGCTCGGGGTGGAGATGGTTGACTTCAGGGAATTGCTGGAGACGAGCGATGCGGTGTCACTTCACGTACCATTGACCGAGGAGACCCGGCACATGATCAATTCGGACGCCCTTGGCCGCATGAAGCCAGGCGCGATTCTCGTGAACACGGCTCGTGGCGCGGTGGTGGACACGGAGGCGTTGGCGGAGGCGCTGCGCGGGGGCAAAATCGCCGGCGCGGGCGTTGACGTGCTCCCGATGGAACCGGCCCGGGCAGACGAACCACTGATTCAACTTTGGCGAGAAGCCGATGAAACGAAGATCAACCTGATCCTCACGCCGCACACGGCGTTTTATTCCGTCGAGGGGCTGCTGGAGATGCGCACCAAGGCGGCGCAGGAGATTGTCCGGGCGTTGCGCGGCGAGAAACTGATCAACTGCGTGAATGCCCAGTGGCTGCCCGAAGAAATGCGTGAGCGGGTTTTGGTTGGGACGCCCCCGACAGTCTGATACGCTGCACCTCCGTGGGAATTGACCAGCTGGCTACAGGAGTTGCAATGTGGATGTGCCTTGTTGCGCTTCTCTCGTTTCATGAGTTTGGTCATGCTTGGATGGCGTACAAGTGTGGCGACGATACCGCACGGATAATGGGCCGGATGACCATCAACCCCATCGTGCATATCGATCCGATAGGCACGGTGCTGATTCCGCTGATGATCTTATTGTTCAGTCCCAGTTTCTTCATATTCGGTTGGGCCAAACCGGTCCCAGTCAATCCAAACAATTACGAAAACCGCAAACGGGACGATATTTTGATCTCGATGGCTGGCCCGGCGATGAACGTGATTTTGGCAATCCTGCTCATGGCGGTTTACCGGTTGGCCTTGGAGTTGCCCATCGATGTTGGCGCGGGAGCAATCGTTCACAATTTGGAGTTGATTGCCTTCATCAGCATGATTTTGTGCGTGTTCAACCTGATCCCGATCCCGCCGCTCGACGGGTCACACGTGATGCGGCATGTCGTTGGCATGAGCGAGGAGACCTACCTGAAGATTGCACAATACGGTTTCATTATTCTCCTTATCGCGATAAACGTGTTCCCTCAGTTGTTTCGGTTTGTGGGAATGGTTTCGATTGGAGCTATTGAGTTATTCAAGACGGTTCTTCTTTTTCAATAGATGAAAAACAAGCCGGAGAAAACTTTTGCACAGCTCGGCTATCCCGGGCGGTTGATTGCCGTGGAAGGGATCGATGGCTCCGGCAAGTCCACGCAGGTCTACCTGCTCAAGCGCTGGCTGGAGTTGCAGGGGCTCAAAGTTTTCTTTAGCGAGTGGAATTCGTCCGAGCTGGTCAAGAGCGCCACCCGCCGAGGCAAGGAGGAGCGACTGCTTACGCCGACGACCTTCAGCCTGATTCACGCCACTGACTTCGCTGACCGTTACGAGCGCCAACTCGTGCCGCTGCTCAAGGCCGGCTACATCGTACTCTGCGATCGATACAAGTTCACTGCGTTCGCGCGCGACACCGTCCGCGGCTGCTCGCCGGATTGGGTGCGGCGTATTTACAGTTTTGCCGCGCTGCCGGATTTGACGTTTTTTTTCAAGGCTCCGCTCGATGTGTCGCTGAACCGTATTTTACAGGGGCGCCCGCAACTTAAGTACCACGAGGCGGGGATGGACCTCGGCCTGTCAAGCGACCTCGAGGAGAGTTTCAAGGTTTTTCAGGGCCGATTACTAAAGGCATACTCCGCGATGAAGAGCGAGTTCGGGATGGTCCAAATTAACGCCAACCAGCCGATCGAGAAACAGCAGGAAACCGTTCGCCAACGCCTGGGAAATGCGATCGAACTTGCCCAATTCGAACTCGACCAACCGACATGACAGCCAGGCGCAAACCAACCGGGAAACGCAAGGCCACCTCGCGTGTGAAGTCGCCCAGGCCTCTGACCAAGCGCTTCCTTGGACATGCGCTGCCTGGGGTCAGGCCCAGCGAGTTGACCGGCCGGTTGATCGTGATCGAGGGCGCCGATGGCTCGGGGCGCTCAACGCAGATTCGGCGTCTGGTCGACTGGCTTGAGGCCAGCGGTCATGCCACCACTCAGGTTGGCTTGAAGCGGTCTAACCTTGCCAGCGAGGAACTCGAGAGCGCGAAAAACGGGAATATTCTTAATCGCACAACGATGAGTTTATTTTACGCGACAGATTTTGCTGACCAACTGGAGAATATTATTATTCCGTCGCTGCGCGCCGGGTTCATTGTGTTGGCTGATCGGTATATTTACACGCTCATGGCGCGGGACATGGTGCGCGGACTGGACTCGGACTGGGTGAAGAGCCTCTACAGCATTGCGCTCAAGCCGGACGCGGTGTTTTACCTGAAACTCCCACCAGAGAAACTAATCCAGCGCAACTTCATGAAGAATCATACGCTCGACTATTGGGAGAGTGGCATGGATCTCGGGCTGTCGCTGGATATGTTCGACAGTTTCGTCCAGTACCAGCAGTTGATGGCAGACAAGTTTGATGAACTTCGCAAGGCATGGGGGTTCACCACCATCGACGCCGACCGGTCGATGAGTGAGCTGAATCTGGAACTGCGCAGCAACGTTGAGCGTGTCCTTGCTTGAGCCAGCGATCACCTATGGAGGAACTTTACATCGGGGTAGATCTCGGCGGGACAAAGATACTCGCCGGCATTTTCGATTCCGAGCATCACTGCCTCGCCTTGGACAAAACCAAGACCAAGTCGGAGGATGGATATGACGCTGTGTGCAGTCGGATTGTCGAGACGGTTCGGTCCGCCGCGGAGTTAGCCGGCATTGACCCAGGAAAGGTCAGAGGCGCGGGCATCGGCGCGCCAGGCTCGATCAGCAGCGATGAGTCGCGGGTGTTGTTCGCCCCGAATCTGGACTGGCGTGATGCCCCGCTTAAAGCTGACCTTGAGGCGCAGTTGGGCTGTCCGGTCTGGTTGGGCAACGACTGTAACGTGGCGGCGATCGGCATTCACCGGCTTGAACTGGAGGCCAAGCCCAATGACATGGTCAGCATATTTCTCGGCACCGGCATCGGCGCCGGTATTATCACCAACGGAGTCTTCCTGACCGGGGCCACACGGGCGGCCGGCGAGGTGGGGCACATGGTTCTCGACCCGGAGGGGCCGCTTTGCGGCTGTGGCACACGCGGCTGCTTCGAGGCGCTAGCCAGTCGCACGGCCATTTTTAAAAAGGTCAAGGCGGCTGTGAAGGATGGGCGCAAAACCCTGTTGATGGATAATGGCGGCAATTCTTTAACCAAGATACGCAGTGGCAAACTCCGGCGTGCCATCGAGGATGGGGACAAGCTTTCCATAAAGGTGCTTAACGAAACCTGCTTTTACACCGGCCTAGCCATCGCCAACCTTTGCAACCTACTGAACCCGGAGGTGGTTGCACTTGGCGGAGGACTGGTCGAGCAACTTCATGCCACCATGATGCCGATCGTACGCGAGGTTGCCCTGGAGCGGATCATGCCTGGGGCACGCCATGTGCGGATCATGGCCACTTCATTGGGGGACGATGCGGGCATTACCGGGGCGGCCATCCTCGCCCACGATCACAGCTAGGTTTCCCGATGCGGCGCGGCGTCATCGACATCGGCACGAACTCGGTAAAACTGCTCATCGCCGATCTGCACGGTGAGAGTATTTCGCCGCAACTTGAAACCAGCCGCCAAACACGTCTTGGCAGCGGACTCTATGCCGATGGCAAACTCCAAGCCGAACCTATTCATGCCACTGTCGTCGCAGTAAAAGAGTTGATTCTCTTGGCCAATAGACAAGACTGCACCAACATTCGTATCATTGCCACGAGCGCGGTCCGCGAAGCACTCAACTCTGGCGAACTACTTGGGATGCTAGGCCAAGCAGTGCGTATACTCAGCAGTGACGACGAGGCGTGCCTCGCGTTTTCTGGCGTCACAACCGATTTACATCTGGCTAAGCAGAAGATCGTGGTGCTTGATACTGGCGGGGGCAGCACTGAGTTCATTGTTGGTGATGCGGATGGGATGAGGTTTCACTTGAGCCTTTCGCTTGGTTCGGTGCGTTTGATGGAGAGCCACGCCATTTCAGACACCCCGAGCGCCGGTGAACTGGCTGCCGTACGCGAATCGATCGACACCCAGTTACGCACCCGAGCGATGCATGGGTTGCGTCGGCAAATCGTAGAGCTTGGCCGAGCGCGGGAGGTTAAAATGGTCGCCACCGGCGGCATGGCTGGTATCTTTGCCAAGATGGAATTGGGAATGGAAGACTACGATCGTGAGAGGATTGAGGCGGTTGAGTTGAGTTTTGAACGAGTGATAGTCTGGCGCGAAAAGCTGTGGGAATTGCCACTTGCCCAGCGCGTAGAAATTGCCGGCTTGCCTGCTAACCGGGCGGATGTCGCCTTGTTCGGCAGCCTGATCTATGAGCAGGCGATGCGGCAGCTTGGCTTTTGCGCTTTGCGGGTCAGCACTCGTGGCATCCGGTTCGGTGTCCTACGATCCTAAGCCTCGAAACAAAAAGACTCGTAAAATTGTCGTTTCGCCCTTACACAGACGCCTGCCACTGTCCCGTGGTGTAATGGTAGCACAGCGGTCTTTGACACCGTTAGTTTAGGTTCAAATCCTAGCGGGACAACCACTTTTCCCTTCCGCCCATCAAGCCCTCTGTTAGCTTCCCGGCATGTTCTGGATGCTTCGACCGATGGTCCTTGGTTTGGCTGCCGTTTCGCTATTGGCGAAGCCTTCAGCGGTAGAAGTGACACTGGGCGAAACGGTCTTCACTGTGCCGGATGGCTTCATTGTGGAGCGTGTTGCGGGACCACCATTGGTCGATCGCCCTATCACGGGTTCGTTTGATGAACAGGGGCGGTTGTACGTTGCCGATTCTTCCGGATCGAATGATCCGGTCGAGAAACAGCTTGCGGAAAAGCCGCACCGTATTGTCCGGCTGGAGGATCGCAACGGTGACGGACAGTTTGATCATTCTGTCGTTTTTGCCGAGAGGATGATGTTTCCCGAGGGTACTCTGTGGCACGATGGTTCGCTTTATGTCGCCGCGCCGCCGAGCATCTGGCGGCTGACGGATACCGACGACGACGGCGTGGCCGACCAGCGCGAGGAGTGGTTCGAGGGTAAAACGCTTACCGGTTGCGCCAACGACCTGCACGGACCGTATCTTGGACGCGACGGTTGGATCTACTGGTGCAAGGGGGCGTTTGCCGAACAGCGCTATGCGGCGTACCGCGGCGGCGAGCGTGTCACGAGTGCCGCGCATATTTTTCGGCGACACGCATCGGGTGGCGCGCACGAACCGGTGATGGTTGGTGGGATGGACAACCCGGTGGACGTTGTCTTTTCGCCTAGAGGCGAGCGGTTTTTCACCACCACATTCTTTCAGTATCCCGCCGGCGGCCAGCGCGATGGCTTGGTGCACGCCATTTACGGCGGCGTCTACGGCAAGTCGAACGGCGTGGTGTACAGCCACCCGAGCACTGGCGATCTAATGCCGGTAATGACACACCTCGGCCCGGCTGCGCCGTGTGGCTTGGAGCTTTACGAGTCGGCCGTGTTGGGCAGCAGCTTTACCGGCAACCTGTTCTCCTGCCAGTTTAACCTCAACAAAGTGCAGCGACACGTGCTGATTCCAGACGGCTCGACGTTTCGCACGGAGGATTCCGATTTTCTGGCCACGACCAATTCTGACTTTCACCCGACCGACGTGCTAGAGGATCCCGAGGGGAGTCTGCTCGTGCTCAACACCGGCGGTTGGTACAAGCTCTGCTGCCCGACGTCTCAGTTTTGGCGTCCGGAAGTTTTGGGCGCGATTTATCGCGTAAAAAGAATCGGCGCCAAGTCGCCGATCGATCCGCTCGGGGCAAAATTGAATTGGCCGAACCTCAGCACCGAGCATTTGGCATTGCTACTGGGCGACGAGCGGCCAGCCTTGCGGCGGCGCGCCATCGCGACCTTGGGCAAGCACGGGGAGGCTGCCGTCCCGCTCTTGAACAGGCAGCTGTGGCAGGGGCACGAGCGGGCGCGGCTCAATGCCGTTTGGACTCTGACTCGCATTCAAGGCGCCGCCGCTCGGCAAGCGGTTCGCGGCGCGTTCGACAGCTCGACTCCGAGTCTTCAGCAGGCGGCGGCCCATTCGGCCGGACTGCACCGCGACGCCGAGGCGGTCGTTGGCTTGATTCGTTTGCTTAAAAATGCTGAATCGCCAGTGTGTCGTGCGGCTGCCGAGGCGCTTGGCCGGATCGGTTCTTCGAAGGCGGTTGCACCGCTTCTCGCCTTGGCTAACGAGCCGATGGATCGAGCACTCGAGCACTCGGTCACTTTTGCGATCATCGAGATAGCTCAACCGGATGCGCTGTCACTATCGCGCTTGGCAGGGCAGCCCGGTGCGCTGAGTGTCGCGTTGGTGTCGCTCGACCAAATGGAAGGTGGAAACTTGTCGGCTGCAGATGTGTTGCCGTTACTCCAGTCGGGAGCGGCTGAGCTGCGCAAAACGGCGGAATGGATATGCGAACGCCATCCCGAATGGGGTGACGCATTGGCCGAGCACTACACGGGGGAGTTGCGAAATGTCAAAACGACCGCACAGAGCCAGGCGCTTGCTGCCCGCCTGGCCAAGCTCGCCACAGCGCCGGCGATCCAGGCCGTTTTGGCCAGAACCTTGGGCGATGTTTCTCGCGACATGGTCGAGCGGATGACTGTGCTAGCGGCGATGGCGTCCGCGCCGGTTAATCCCCCACCGGACGGCTGGCTCGATGCGATCGACTCCACCGCCGGACCGTTGCAAGCGGCGGCCGTGCAGACGCTCGTGAGCCTACGTTTGGGCAAGCCGCAGCGCCAACGTGTGGCCGTGATGCTTCGTCGGTTCGGCCGTTCTTCAGCTTTGGGTGATCGACAGCGTACGCTGGCTTACTACGGGATTCCCGACGGACTGTTGGCTCCGGATGAGACGGAGTTTGCCTATCTGCTTGGCCAACTTAATGCGGGTCGAGCGTTCACGCAGCGCAGCAACGCGGCCAAAGCGCTGGCCGAGGCTAGCTTGACGGACTCGCAGTTGAGCCGACTGGCGAAACAACTCGGCAGCTTGGGAACTGCCGAGGCGACGGCACTACTGCCGGCATTTGGAGGGGGTCGAGACGCAACGCTTGGCCAGGCGCTGTTGGCGGTACTCGGGCAGGCGAGTTGGTTGCGTGGGCTCGATGATGCAGTGCTGCAAAAGGCCACCGGCGGTTTTGGTAAAACGGTCCAGGGGCAGGCGGTGGATTTGCTGGCCAAGGCCAGAGCGGCCCCGGTGGATCAAACCAAGCGGCTGCGGGAGTTGGCCGATCGGTTGCCAGGCGGCGATGCGCTCCGGGGCAAGGCGGTGTTCCGCGGGCCGAAGGCGGGTTGCTCGATCTGTCACTCGATGGCGTACCACGGAGGCCAGTTCGGGCCGGACCTGACGCGGATTGGCCAGGTGCGAAAAAAGATGGACCTGCTTGAGGCAATTATTTTCCCGAGTGCCAGCCTCGTGCGAAGCTACGAGACCATGCAGGTGAGTACCGGTGGAGGCGATGTGCTGGCCGGTATCATCCGAGACCAGGGCGTGGGGCATGTTTCACTCGGGGTCTCGCCCGAAAAAACGACTCGGATCGAGCGTGGCAACATCAGGAAGATCGAACCACTCAATATTTCACTAATGCCGGCCGGGATGGATCAAGTTTTGACCCTGAGAGAACTTGGCGACCTCATCGCCTATCTCGAAGCCAGCCGGTAATGCCTCAAAAGCCGGTGAGGTTGCGGGTGCATTCCTTAATGTCCGGATAGCGCTTAGCCTCGATGGCGTAGTAGGCCTTGAGCAGATCCACCTCGAGGTTAATGTCATCCCGGATTTTTTGTACGGGCCAGTTCATGTATTTTTTGTAGTCGATCTTGGCCAGGGACTGGCAGTCGGAGATGAAGCCCAGTCGTACAGCGTCTTTGAATACATCCAGATCCTCATCGGAGAACTGGTAGTTCTTGGGGTAAATGTATTTGGTGAGAAAAGAGAACAGGCGCTCTTCGGTTGTGGTGACGCGATTGCTGCTGCCCATGGTGAACCCAAGCACGAACGCCTCGTCTTTGATCATTACGCCTCGTCCGAGCAGGATGTGGATATAGTCGTGCGTCTCGAGATTGGTCGCACCATGAAAGATGTCGATGCCCGGCAGGTCGTACTTGGGGTTTTCAACAAGTTGAATGATTAGTGGCACGTCCTCCTGTTCGAGGCCGAACTCGTCGAGTTGGGAATGCGCCTGCTGGAGTGTGAGATCGGTGCTCGAGAGCGGGATAAACCAGTTTTCAACTTTTTCCTCTGTGGTCATAAGTTTGATACTCCGGCGCGGAGCTTGGTGGGTTATTGGTCGAAATGAAAGGGCAAAGCCCCGCAGCGGGGCGGGGCTTTGCGAGTTCCGGGGATGGAGGCCAATCGCACCCCGTCACAATTTGAACAAACGGACGCCTTGGGCGATTCCGTTGCCGCCACCGTGAATCGTTGCACTAACCAAACCTTCACCGTGACAGCGTTAAGGGGTTGACAGGAGACAGTGAAAAAGTGTTCAAAATGAATTTAATTTGAGCTCAAATCTATTATTTTAATGACATTTTTGTCGGTTGAGAGAATATGGATAGATGATCACGGTTTGCCCCAATAACTGTCATTATACTTTGACCAAGCCAAGGTCGTCCCTGGTGATGTCTCAAGTTTGGCCTACATCGAGCAATGTGATCACTTCATTTCAAACTCTCCGCCAAAGGGCAGCACTGGTGGGTGGATTCAGTTACTAAGTTACCGACGCACTCCCGCATTGAATCAAACGCGAGCGGGCGGCAACATGCGGCCCGTTTTTCAATGCGAATCAGCGACTTCAGGATTCACTCGATCGCCATGGCCGACCCGCCGCTGCGCAGCAGTTACGGGCTGCACCAACCGTATGCGCTGCGCAATGTCATTGAGTTGGAAAGCGACGACGGGGTCATTGGTATCGCTGAGACCTATGGTGGTGACCAGCCGGCCAGGGCACTAGAGGCGATTCGGAGTCAGGTGGTTGGTGCCTGTCCATATCGGTTGACCGGTGATCTCTCTCCGATGGTCGAGGGCGGCATCAGTGGCTTGGAGCGATCTCAAACCTACAATGTTCCCGGCGAAAACCCGCTTGACGCCGACGCCCGCACCTACTCCGCGATCGAGACGGCCTGCCTCGACTTGATAGGCAGGTCGGTTGGTAAACCGGTCTGTGACCTCATCGGTGGCCGCGTACGAGACAAGGTTTCGTTTTCCGCATACCCGTTCTACAAGCACACCGGTGGCGGTGGCGAGGGCGACGATCTGCGCGACGACGAATACGGCGAGGCCCTCTCACCGGAGTCGCTCGTCAAACAGGTTCAGCAAATGCGAGCCAGGTACGGCTTCGGCTCCATCAAGTTCAAGGGCGGCGTGCTCGCGCCGGATGTAGAGGTCGAGACGCTGCGCCAACTTCGCGAAGTGCTTGGCCAAGCCGTTCCGCTGCGCATCGATCCTAACTGCGCCTGGTCCGTCGAGACATCCGTGAAAGTAGGGCAGAACCTGACCGAGGAACTCTCCCGTGGCGGCTATCTCGAGGACCCGTGTGTCGGTCTCGACGGAATGGCTGAGGTGCGCCGACGACTCTTGGTCGATGGCATCGAGACCCCGCTGGCCAGCAATGTTGCCGTGACATCGTTCGGCGACATCCCGGAGGCGGTAAGGCTTGATGCCGTTCAGGTGGTACTGTGCGACCATCATTACTGGGGTGGCATGCGGCGTGTGCAGCAACTTGCGCGCGTCTGCAAGACATTCGGCATCGGACTATCGATGCACTCGAACAGCCATCTCGGCGTTTCGCTCATGGCGATGGCGCACGTTGCATCGGCGACGACGCACCTCACCTACGCCTGCGATACGCATTACCCGTGGCAGTCGGCGGTTGATGAAATCGTCGAGGGCGGCCGGGTGCCGATCGTTGATGGGTGCGTCGAGATTCCGGACAAACCGGGCTTGGGCGTGACGCTCGACACCGATCAACTCGAGCGCGGCAAGGAACGCTTCCGAAACTGCCCGTACCGCAAACGCGACGACGAGGCCGAGATGCAGAAACACGTCGATCCAAACTGGACCCGAAAACTCCCGCGCTGGTAACCAATTTTTAAAATGAATCCACAGGAACTTTGTACGAAACTTGAGGGGGTTATCGGCTTCCCGGTGACGCCATTCAACGATGATCACTCGCTCGACCTTGACGGACATCGGAAGAACGTTCGCTACATGCTTGCGCAGCCAATGTGCGCGTTGGTGGCCGCCGGTGGCACAGGTGAGTTGTACTCGCTCACGCCGGAGGAGGTGCGGCAAGTCGTCGAGGCCACTATTGAGGAGGCGGCCGGCCGTATGCCGGTGATCGCCGGGGTGGGTTTTGCCGGCGGCTTGGCCAAGCGCTTGGCCTCCCAGGCAGCCGACTGCGGAGCTGACGGCGTGTTGGCATTTCCACCGTATTATCCGAACGCCGAGATGGACGGCCTGGTGAACTACTACTCGAGTATCGCCGAGGCGAGCGGCTTGGGAGTTCTGATTTACAGCCGTGACTGGGCAAACTATACCCCGGCACAGGCGGAGTACTTGTCTGAAATCCCAAATGTCGTCGCGTGGAAGGATGGCACGGCGGATATTCGCCGATACCAAATGATTCGCGAACGCCTCGGCGACAGACTGCATTGGATTGGCGGTGCGGGCGACGACATGGTGCCGGGCTACTACGCGATCGGGATCCGAGCTTACACGTCGAGCATCTCGGCGGTGGCACCCAAGTTGTCGGTCAAACTTCACGAACTGGGTGCAGTCGGGGAGTCAGCGGCGCTCAATCAACTGGTTAACGAGCACGTCGTGCCGCTGTATGCGCTGCGAACGAGTCGGAAGGGATACGAGGTGTCGGCGATGAAGGCGATGCTCGACATGCTCGGCCTGAGCGGCGGCCCGGTGCGTCCGCCGTTGGTCGAGGTGCCCGCGGAGGAGCGTGCCGGGTTGCAGTCGATCATCGATGGCTGGCGCAGTGTTGGGTTTCTGGATGACTAATCCATCTGACAAATGACCGCAGCGATACTGGCCACGATTCTGTTTTCGCTCTCGGCCGTGTCAGGCAAGCGCTTGTCGCATTACCTCTCTGGCGTCGAGGCAAACTTTTGGCGTTTTCTGCTGTCGGCGTTTTTATTGGGAGCCTATGCACACTCGTTTGGGGCGGGGTTCGGGGGCGGGGCGCTGGGCGTTTTTTTTATCAGTGGTGTCGTTGGTTTTGGCATAGGTGACTACGGATTGTTCAGGGCATACCCGATCCTTGGTTCGCGTTTGACAATGGTGATGACGCAGTGTCTTGCCGCACCCTTTGCGGCGTCGATCGAGTGGCTTTGGCTAGGAGAGACACTATCACCCGGCCAAGTGCTGGCCGGCACGGCGATCTTGGTGGGCGTCGGACTGGCCCTGGCTCCCAGTGAAACGAAAGACGTCGACAAGAAACATTGGAAGGCTGGAATCATGTGGGGCTTGATGTCCGCCTTTGGTCAGGGATTCGGCGCGGTGCTGAGTCGCAAGGCGGTATCGGTTGTCGAGGCCGGGGCCACCGTGGATGGCCTGTCGCAGGCGTATCAACGCATCCTTGGCGGCTTGACAGTGATGGCGGTATTGCTCGTGTTTCGAACAATAAAAATCCGCAATAGTGGGCCGATCCAAACCGAGGTGGTGCTGATGCCTGCAACTGTGAAGCGGGTCGCCGCGCTGGTTGTTGCCAATGCGCTTTGCGGGCCGACGCTGGGCGTGGGCGCGTACCAATTGGCGCTGACTGGATTGCCAGCAGGAATCGTATTGTCCGTCGTCGCGTTGTCGCCGCTGGTGATTATTCCGCTCGCGATGAAATTCGAGGGTGAACGGCCGACGGTGCGCTCGATGATCGGCTCAGTGGTTGCTGTGGCGGGTGTCATTGTCATGACCAATCAGGTTTCGCAATGATCGAGTCCACGTCTGCCAATCCCTCGCGCATTCTCGTTATCCGTGGCGGGGCGATCGGCGACTTCATCCTGACGCTGCCGGTGCTGGCGGCGTTGCGGGATCGCTTTCCGCGGGCTGACATCGAGGTGCTTGGGTATCCGCGAGTCGCCGCGCTGGCGTTGATGGGAGGGCTGGCCAAGGCAGTACACGCGATTGAGTCGCCCGGCTTGGCCTCTTTTTTTGGCAGGGATGGCTCGTTCGATTTAGAATGGCGTGAGTTTTTCGGGCAATTCGCCATTATTATTTCCTACCTGTTCGATCCCGACAAGATTTTTGAAACCAACGTCAAGTCGTGCGGCCCCCGCCAGTTCATGGCTGCGCAACATCGCCCCGACGAGGCCAAGCCGGTCCACGCCAGTGATGTGTTTCTCAAGCCGCTGGAGCAGTTGACTATATTCGAAGGCGACCCCGTGGCGCGCCTGGAGTTACCCGGCTTGACCAAGCGCAAAAACTGCTTGGCATTGCATCCCGGCAGTGGCAGCGAAAGCAAAAACTGGCAGGAACAAAACTGGCGCGAGTTGGTGGCACATCTGCTCGATCACTCACCGCTAAACCTGTTGCTCATCGGTGGCGAGGTGGAGGGCGACCGGCTCCAGCGCTTGGCCAACGGTATGCCATCGGATCGCCTTGAAATTGCTCAACACGTCCCGCTGCCGGAATTGGCGCCGCGCCTGGCCAAGTGCGCGGGGTACGTCGGGCACGACACCGGCATGACACATCTCGCTGCGGCGCTTGGTCTGCCCACGCTGGTTTTGTGGGGGCCAAGCAACGAGACAATTTGGCGGCCGCTCGGCGAAAAAGTCCGTGTGCTGAACCAACACAGCGAACTCGCCGAACTCACCCTCGAAACGGTGGTGGAAGGCATCAACGCCCTCGAGCTGGAACAGTTTTAATGCGCCAGTTGCAGGCTGTGAGACAAGATCCGGTTGGCTGTGTCGGTTTGGATCAGCGCGAAGTTTGCGGGTGCACCGACGCTGAATCCTTCCTCCAGCCCCATGAACCGCGCCGGTGCCAGGCTGAACTTGGGCCAGACGTCCTGCCAGTCACAATCGAGCATGTCGGCGGCGCGGCGGACGCCCTCGATCGGCGTGAGTGCGGAGCCGGCGAGGTTCGGTGTGCCGGGAAGCCGGACGATTTGCTCCGGGCCGACCTCGAGTTCCAGTTGGCCAAGTCGGTATTTTCCGGGGGGCGCACCGGCCGCGGCCATCGCGTCGGTGGTGTAGTAGATGGAGTCGGGATCGACGAGTCGGTGAATCAGCCGGAACAGCGCGGGCGACAGATGCCATCGATCCGGGATGAGGCCGCAGGTCAGGCCGGGGGTGTCGAGCGCACGCCACAGGATGTTGTCGGCACGATCGAGCGTGGCGGGGCAGCCGTTGCCGAGATGAGTGAAGCCGGCCGGGCCGGCGGCGGTCACCCGTCGAAGAATGTGCCCCGGGGCATTGGTGTGACCGATGGAGACGCGAATGCCCAGTTCGCGCGCCGTGGCAAAGCCCTTCAGTCCGCCGTTGACCTCGGGAGCCATCGTGAGGAGCAGGGGATCGTCGCCGGCGAGTTCGCGCAACTCGGCGACGCGCTCCGGCGTGGGCCTGAGCATTTTGTCGGCGGGATGCGCGCCGCAGTAGCCTGTCTCGGCGGAGAGGAACGGCCCCTCAACGTGCCAGCCGGCGATCGCCCGGCCAAGCGCCGGGTGGGCGTCGCGGAGTTGTCTGGCCCTGGCCAAGCGCCGCGTCATCGCCTCCCAGTCGTCGGTGACGAGGGTGAAAAGAATTCGGTCGCAGCACGCTTGGCCAAGCTGATCGACGGCGTGGAGCAGGTCGGCTTCCGAGAGGTCGTCCTGCTGAAAATCGATTCCGGCGTAGCCGTTGACCTGCACGTCCACCAGCGGTGGGCCTATCCACTTGGCCTCGGCGGGAGGCTCGTCGGTGGGGGTGATTTGGGTGAATAGGCCTTCCTCCCACTTGGCCAGAACCGGCTGGCGGTCGAGGATATTCCAAGCGTGAATCTCGCCGAGGCTCATTGCAGAACCTTGATGAGTGACAGAAACACTCCTGCTGAAACAGCGGAGCCGATCACGCCGGCGACGTTCGGCCCCATGGCTGCCATGAGAGGGTTGACGCGTCCGGCAGTGTGCTTCGAGACGAAGTTTTGTACGACCCGCGAGGCCATCGGGACCGCTGAGACACCGGCCGCGCCGATGCACGGGTTGATTTTTTTACCTTCACTGAGGAACAGGTTCAGCACCTTGGCGAAGACCACGCCGCCGGCTGTACTGAAACAAAACGCAACCATTCCCAGCGAGAGGATGGCCAGCGTGTCGGGCTTCAAAAATTTCTCGCCTTCCATCGTCGCTCCCACAATCAAGCCGAGGAAGATCGTGACGATGTTGATTAGCGGGCCGCTCGCGGTGCTGCTTAAGCGCTGGGTGACACCGGACTCGCGAATCAAGTTGCCAAACATCAGCATGCCTATGAGCGGGCCGCTGGCCGGGATGAAAAGCACGGTGAGAACGCAGGTGGCGATCGGGAAGACAACAACGGAGGTCTTCGACACTGGACGGGCCTGAGGCATGTCGATCTCGCGTTCCTTTTGCGTGGTGAGAAACTTGATGATCGGCGGCTGAATCACCGGCACCAGCGCCATGTAGCTGTACGCCGCCACGGCCACCGCGCCGAGCAAGTGAGGTGCGAGCTTGGCTGTGAGATAAATGGTGGTCGGGCCGTCGGCGCCGCCGATGATGCCGATGGAGGCTGCTTCCTGGAGCGTGAAACCGAAAATGTAAAATGCCCCAAGCGCCGCGAGAAAAATGCCGAGTTGAGCGGCGGCTCCAAGCAGGAAAGTAATCGGCCGGCCGAGCAGCGGGCGAAAGTCGGTCAACGCGCCGACACCCATGAAAATAATTGGGGGGAGCAACTCGGCTTTTGAGATGGCGGTTTTATAAATAAAGCCGAGCAGCGGCCACTTGCCGCCGTCTGCCGCTTCCGAGTAAGCGCTCATTTCCGCGCCGGGAAGATTGGCGAGGATAGCCCCAAAGCCGATTGGGATAAGCAGCAGCGGCTCGAAGTTCTTTTTGACGGCGAGGGTGATCAGTCCGCCTCCGATGGCGAACATGATGAGGTTCTGCCAGGCGAGGCTGGTGTCACCGCCGAAACCGGAACTCTCGAACAGTTTTTGGAGAATATCCATCTTAGGCTTCGATGCTCAGGATTGGTTTGCCGGCGGAGACTTCGTTGCCGATTGCCGCGTCAATCGCCAAGACGCGACCGGCGCACGGGGCCTTCACGTCGTGCTTGGCTTTCATCGCCTCGACTGCGGCAACGACCTGGCCTTGGGTGACGGTGTCGCCGACTTTGACATTGACCTCGACCAACTCGACGTTGCCATCGAACGGCGAGAACACAT
>Ga0315318_10000226_pt1 | contig 22596 bp, 33 predicted proteins | sample M1200m3416metaG_FD_203703 | JGI IMG/M metagenome (GOLD analysis project Ga0315318, IMG submission 203703) | Ammonia-oxidizing marine archaeal communities from Monterey Bay, California, United States - M1 200m 3416 | ecosystem: Environmental > Aquatic > Marine > Coastal | place: USA: California... | reverse complement strand
ACATGTGAAGAACATCGCAACCAACTGCTAAAAGTGGCAGAAATTTGCTATGACGTAGCGAATGGGCTTGACCCTGAGAGGGGAATGGGCAAAATAATGAACATTATGGGAATAACAAGGAGGAAACACGGCGAACAGCTTATGCGATGTTCGAAGGCTATCGTTTCTGTCATGCAGAACCCTGACAAGGCGGACGTGGAATTTGGAGCGTACGATTTGTACATGGGAGCTATAAATTTCTTAAAAAAGCCTGAACAGGAGCCATCTTCTGAGGTACAAGGATAAATACATGACTAGGCGGGACACCACCCCCTCCCAAAGGAACGGTGGACTTCGCGGACGGAAGGACCCAAACCTTAATAATATTCCAAAAGCAGGGTATAGACATGAAGTACCTATCACCTTGCTGTACTCCGCGACGAAGCAAGCTGCAGGATAATCCCGCTTAGTCTCTTTTTGAAAGCTATGAACATGAAAACTAAAACTAAATTAGATCTCGTTAAGAGCATTGCCTACAAACAAGGCTTGACGATGGAAGTGGTCAAGGTAGTTGTTGAACATTTACTGGAAGAGTTGACTGGTGAATTAGCTAAAGGGAACAGGATAGAGCTTCGGCAATTCGGAGTATTCCGGCCTCACCTGCTCAAAGGCAGAGATGGGGCTATAAACCCTAGAAATGGGGAGGAAGTCCCCAGAAAACCGGATCGACTGACTGTTAAATTCAAGCCGGGAGCTAAGATGAAGGATTTGAAAAATGACTAACCCGATACCTACTAAGGTCTGCCGGACGTGCAAAAGAGAAATGGAGTTGTGCCTCTTCACGGTAGTTAAGCGGAACAAGGATGGGCACCATGCGGACTGCTGTACGTGTAACGCCAAGAAGAGTAAGAAGACCCCTTCTTATAAGAAGTACAGTAATCCCGGCGGTAAGAAGTGGCAGAGGATGAACCTGAATAAAGAAGTGAATTGAGAAATGCCCCCTGCTCCTAAGATTAAAGACTCCTTAAACAAAGAAGAAATCTTAGAAGTAGTGTCTAGACTTAAGGACGTTGAAAGTCTTTTAAGTGCCGTTGACGTTTCAATACTTTTAGATAATGACGCCTTGGCGGGTGACCACGCAGAAGCGATAGTGTTTGCAAAGGTAAGACTCATTCAATGCCAGAAACTTCTTGGGGCACGTTACACCCCAGTCAAGCACATGAATCGACCTGTCAAAGCGGGAAAGATATACGATAGCTAATGATTTGGTTAATACTAGCGCTGCTACTCGGCATAAGCGTAGATTCTGATTATTAAGTAAAAACCTTAATAAAATGTTGGCCTGTTACGAAAGTTAGGCTAACATTCCAAGGCCAGAGGTTAGCGAACATACTGATCGACACACGCGATGTTGATGAGCGCCGTAATCCTCTGGCACTACTTCCAACGCAACCCAACCCAACCAAAGGACTCGTAATGGAAAAAGCCAAGCTGTTCACTCGTGCCCTAAAATCCACTTCTGGGCGTATCTTCCGTGCAGTGTTTATCAAGAAAGATGGCTCAGAGAGAACCATGGTCGCCCGAACGGGAGTCCACAAAGGTGTAAACGGTACAGGTATGAGTTACAATCCTGAGTCTAAGGGTCTCATGCCGGTGTACGACATGCAGAAGAAGGCGTGGCGTATGGTTAATGTGACCACTATGAAATCTTTGAAGTGCGGAGACCTTACAGTCGAGGCGTAAAAGTAATGGCAGTGGAAACACCGGATCTCTTTTATTGGGTAGGCGCAGCCTTCATGGGCATAGGATACGCTCTATCCATGTTCGCTTCTTTTGCAGAATCGAAACAATGGGGATGGTTCTGTGTAGCTATCCCTCCCATGAACTTAATATTTGCATATATATACATGCCGGTAGACCGGAAGCCGTTTTTCTTTTACTCCGTTGGTATATCTTTATGGATAATCACCTACCTCGCTTCCTTAGCTTTCTCCACGGCCTATGCAGCGCCGTGGCACGGTACCGAATTAACCTCGTAACGGAGTAACCACGTGACAAACGACGAAATAGACTTCGATGTACTCGTAGACTCTGTAGTTGAGAGGCTGCAGCCGCAACTTGATGAGTTGAGGTTTCTGGCAGGTCGGACGGAGCTTCTTCTTGAGAGGACAAACATGCTCGAACAGATACTTGAGAAGAAACATCCGAAATGTGTAGGGGAGTGGGAAGAAGAGAAGTGTGAAGGCGGAGGCTCAGCCCCTAGCACTGCAGCGCCGTGGCACGGTTTCAAAAGGCGGTCACTTTAGAAGGTCTTCTCGGACTGACTTTATAACGTCGTTGCTTTTGTCCAGCCATTCCCGGCCTTCTGCACTTAAAACGGTGTCATCTTTGAGTTGGGCCTCTGTTTGTTGTACAGCAAACTCAAGACACTCAAGGACCCCTTCTAACATCCGTTTTTTCCGTACACGACGCAGCCCTACAACGGTAAAAAGGATGGTTTCGGCCCTGTAGTTAGTCCCCTCTACTACATGCTCGAATATATTCCAGATCTCCACCTCGTTGCCCTGCATCTTATTGAGTGTTTCTTGCAGGTTGTCTCTCCCGCATGGGGTTGTCACCCATTCGAAGTTGAGGTCTTCCATTAGGTTCTGGCTTTCGTCTCTCTACTCTTTTTCAACACCTTGACGGTTCGAGGTTCCTCACTAAGGACGTCCCAACCTTGGACAGCCTTTCGTGCCCCCATGAGTTCTTCATGTGAGTACCATTCACCCAGAGCTTCTTTAATTGTTAGCTCTCTATTACTGAACCCTCCTCGGGTCCAATCAATGTTGCCGTTAAATATGATCGCGTGGGAAGGGATCTTGATCTTACCCTCAATAAACTCAATCCCTTTTCGAGTAGGGAGCCAGTAACCGGAAGACTTTTTAGTTTCGCCGTCGGACTTCCGGACAGCCGCCAAGCCCCAATACGTTATCGCGGCGTAATCTCTGGAAAAGAACTCACATTCGCTGTAATGGACCCACTTTTTAGTCTCTGTAGACCTCTTCGATAATGAAATGAGGAACTTCGCCATGTTGCGGTTGAATTTACGATAGTAGACGCGACATAGCTGTCCACAGCAGGGGCAGAGGGAGCCGTTCTCCTTGTTTTGGTTAACGTACTCCCGCGCCTCCTCTAACCCTTTGTCCTTCCAAGTGTCAGGTATATACAGGTCGACAAATTCTTTACTCGACTCCATCGACTTGCTCCTTTTCCTCAGAAACTTCTTCAAGGGGTTCCAGAGGAAGGGGGTCGCCCGGCTCTACGGATATTTCTTCCGTTGTAGCAGTTCCTTGGATAGCGCTTCCGGGGTAGTGAGCCCATTCGGGATTCAGCGCAGGGTTAAGGGCCTTTGCAACGGCCTCTTCTTCTCCCTCGGCTTCTACAACAACGGTCGAGAAAACGTCAGCCTTGGCGGACATCTTGATAGTAAATTTGGCCATGTACCTTACTCCAACTCAATAAAATCAAAGGTTAGTTGTTTATCTAAGGCCGTAAGAACCCTAGAGACGGTTTTTAATGATAGGTTAGACTTTTTGCTTAACAGGTAGGGAATGTAACCTTGGGTCGTCCCTAACCTGCCCGCGAGTTCTTCTTGGGTAACGCCCTGCCGCTTCATCTCTTCTCTAAGTTTATGAGAAAAGGCTTCGGACAAAGACAGGCTCTTGGACTCTCTTAGGTCCTCTTCCTGCAGGACTTCTTTTAGAAGGTCTCTCATTACTCGTCTTCTGAATCACCTGTGTTGCGAACAATTTCCACTGCGCCCCCCTCCGTGGTAACGGAGAACTTTTTTTGGTGCTTCTCGATAGACTTAGTTGCGATGTCGCATATCGCTTCTAGGTCGACTCGCCATCCCCCTCTACCTGCTTTCTTTAGAGCGTCCTTTACGTCCTTTATATGTTCTTCTTGGGACATGGTTTAATCGTTCCTTTCACGGATTACGTTGTTCATACCGGGTACACAGTCCTCAAACGCCCTTAGTTTCTCTTGGGCCGTTTGTATAATCTTTCTTTTATCTTGGATCTGTAGTTCCAAGGTTTTTATTCGCTCTTCCAGCGTGTCTTTCTTCTCTTCAATCTTCTTTATCTGGCTAAGCTTCGTTGAAATAAAGCTCATGTTCTTCGATATAGTTTTTTGAAGTCTAGGGGTCTGACGGTCTCGTCGCTCTTGCCAGAGCTTGATATAGTTAGCCTTCTTTTCAACTAAGCGTTCGATCCTTTTATCAATGCCGCTTAATTTCTCAAGGTCTTCTGGCGTTTTCTCCGGAACCATAACATAATTTTAAAGGCTTTGGATCTAATGATTTAGGGAATCATAATCGTAACGATCAACCGTTTCAAGTTGTTTTCCACGATTTTCTAACTTGACTATAATGAGCTTCGAAGTTAAGCTCCTTGGGCTTCACGTTGGTGAAGGGAAAATATCAGTGCTCGGAGGAGAAGGGTTTTCCGCTATAAGTGGTTTCGGGCCCTTAATTTACGTATGCCAAGAAAAGTAGTGAACTTACCTCTATTCGTAGAAGAGGGAAATAAAGAACTTCCTCCCATGTACGCGCATCAGGAAGTTATTAAAGAGAAGTGCCTAAAAGGGCCGTCGGCAGTTTTCTGTGAGCAGGGCACCGGGAAAACGAGGGGCGTTTTGGAAGCCTTGAAGGACCTTGGCAAGTTCCCCATTCTGGTCGTGTGCCCTAAGACCGTCATCGACGTCTGGGTTCAAGAGGCAAAGAAGTGGGTCGGGTTAGATGCCTTGGCGGTGGTAGGGTCTAAAAAGAGGCGGGTCAAACTTCTTCAGGACAACTTCGACAAGGTACCCATTTTCGTCATTAACTACGATGGTCTCCGCACCTTCACGAAGCAGAGACGGAAGCTGATTAAAAACGAGGGGAACCGCAGAAGGGTGGTGTATGAAAACGACATCGCCAAGGACTTCCCTTGGCGGGTAGTGGTTGCCGACGAGAGCAGTAAACTCAAGCACCATACAAGCCTCCAATCAAAGACACTCCACGCCTTTGGGCATATACCTCTTAGGTACATACTCTCCGGTACCAGCATCACGCATAGTCCGTTGGACCTGTATTCACAGTTTCGATTTCTTATGCCTGAGCTATTTTCAGCCAACTGGCATGTTTGGAAACAAGACTACGTACACATAACAAGGCAGCGCCTTCCTTACGGGTCCTCATCCAAGTACACACACTTTGAGAAAATCACAGGGTACAAAAACTTGGACCGCCTGTTTGAGCAGGTCAACCCTTACGTTGTAAGGTTTAAGAAAAAGGATTGCCTTGACCTCCCACCGAAGACGTACCAGCAGCAGTACATAGACATGGAGGGGGAACAGTTAAGGGCTTATAAGAGTCTCGCCAAGGACTACATAGCGTTTATACAGGATAACGTAATAACGGTGTCGACGGCTTTGGCGAAGATACTCAGGTTGCAACAGATAACGCAAGGTTTCTATATTGATGCGGAGTCAGAGAAACTTCACCGCTTTAAAAAGAATCCCAAGCTGAGAGCGTTAGAGGAACTTCTTCGGGACCTCACCCCCAAGCACAAAGTTGTTATCTGGTGCAGGTTCGTGGAGGACTTGAGACGGGTCAAGGAACTGTGTGAAGACATCAAGATGGAAGCCGGGCAGAAGCCCGGTGTGCCGTATGTCTGCGTATCTGGTGACACGCCGTTCGAAGAACGCTCCGACCACATACGGAAGTTCCAGAATGAAGACCCGGTAAGGGTGTTTATTGGTCAGATCCAGACAGTAGGCATGGGCGTGACGCTCCACGCCGCTGATTACGCTATATATTATTCACAGGACTACAATTTTGATAACCGTGCTCAAACGGAGGATAGGATTCACCGTATAGGACAAGAAAGCGACAAAGTTATTTACATTGACCTTCTCTGTCAGAACTCTGTAGACGTTTCTATTTCGAAAGGTCTTAAGGAGAAGGCTTCTTACGAGAAAATATTAGATCCTAAAACATGGGAGAACTTTATTAATGGCTCAACCTTCGACTTCGGATGAGACTCAACTCGGCTCAGGACTGACTGACGTTTTGAGGCAGTACAAAGATGTTAGAGATAGGCTGGAAGCGTTGCACCGTGACGCTAAAGTTTTAGATGATGAGAAAGGGCGTCTACAAGAAAAGATAGCCGAGGCTTTTCAAAGAGATGGCGTAAAGACGGTGAATTTAGAGGGACTCGGTAAATTTACGGTTTATACTACTTCCTTCCCTCGAATAAATGATTCAGAACAGTTTGAGAACTGGAGAAAGTCGCAAGGTATCGCCTTCGACGTGTTTTATAGCGTTAATGCTGGAAAGTTAAGAGGTTACTGCAATGAGCAAGGAGAGCAAGGTGGACCCTACCCCCTCGGAATCGACGAGTTCGAAGACGCAAGACTCAGATGGACAAAGCCTAGTGGAAGTTGAGGGGACCAAGGACTGGTCATCGCTTATCGGTGAGATGGTTAAGGCAGAGGCTACCGTAGACTCTTCCGTGGCAGCTTACCACCAAGGCGTAGATCAAGACCTTGACGAAGTACGCACGGAAGACCTCAACCTAGTTCCTCAGCTAAAGGTACTTCAAGGGCTCAGCCCAGAAGTCCAAGAGGGCTTTGGGAAGGCTGGTCAGTTTTGGGACTCTTTCCAAGACAAGGCTATCGATGCTCCACTTCTGATTGTACCTGTCCACACGTTCCGGACGAGAGCCCGTTGGGCTAGTGACCGTGGTACGCAACTTCCAGTATGTCGTTCGCACGACGGTAAAAAGGGAAGCGGCAACCCGGGTGGAGACTGCACGGAGTGTAAGCACCCGAAAAGGTTTACACGTGACGGTCAACTCGTAGGTGACTGCGACGAGACCATACAGTTCGTTGTGTGGCTTCCTGAGCACAATTCATGGTGCCTCCTACCTCTTGCTAAGACCAAGTACAAGATCGGTAAGCAGTGGATCAACATGATCTACAAGGGCCGTGGACGTATATTTAGCAACGTCTACAAGATGGGCCTCGACCTTGTTGAGTCTTCTCGTAAAGAGAAGTTCCACAACATCACGTTTGAGTTGTTTGAAGAAAACAACCAGAACAAGGTACGTATCACTGATGGGGCCATCCTTAAAGAGCTTGAGAAGAAGAATGAAGAATTCAGGACCCTTCAACAAGCTGGCAAGTTGTCTCCCGGTAGTGGTAACGACAGTTCCGAATCAGAGGGTGGAGCCTCTCTAACCCCTGACAGTGACTTGAGTGGGTTAGAGGAAGGAGACGCTTCTTTTGATTTCGGCCCTCCCGCCTCAGATGACAGCAATTCGTCTTCTGACGCTTTGGAAAAAGAACTCGACAGTGGTTCGGATGGGAAAAGTGATTACGTAGATATTTAATCTCTGTAGTCCGTATTTTTAGGAGTAAGAGAATGGACTATCTAGAGGTATACCAGAAATATCTCGGAGACAAGGTTTCTAGTGTCACCGACACTAAAATATACGCCACTTGTCCTTTTCACGACGACACCCACGCCTCTTTTGAGGTCATCTTAAAGTCGGGTAGGTTTAAATGCTTTGCTGCTCAGTGCGGTCAATCTGGCCGCTTTGAGCGGTTCTGCAGCCTTCTCGGCATCAACCCTTCTCACGACATAACGAAGTCTCTTGACTCCGCAGCGGAGTTAATTGCTCCGTTGGCACCAACGTACGAGTCGGCTGTACGTAAATGCCTAGTCAGGTTGCTGGACAGTCCCGAGATCATGGACCGCTTATCGCGGGAATGGTTTTTAGAGCGTTCCGCTATAACCAAGTTTAAGTTGGGGTGGGACGGTGAAAGAGTTTGGATTCCTGTTTATTGGGGCGACAAGCTTATCAATATCCGGAAGTACAAGTTCGACTCTAAAGAAGCTAAAGTTATTGGGGTGGCTGGCAGAAACTTTACGTGGCTCTACCCCCAAGCCACTATCTCTGCTGACCGCCCCAGTCTTCTTCTTGTTGAAGGGGAGAAGGATTGCTTGGCTGCCCAAGCGCATGGGTTCCCTGCTATAACGTTCACTGGTGGCGCGGGAAACCTGCCGAAGAAAGAGCTACTTGAGCTACTGCAGGGGAAGACGATAAAGATATGCTACGACTGTGATGCTTCTGGGGCGGCAGGGACCAAGAAGGTCATAGCTGCGTTGAAGAGCATTGTCGACGTTATCTCTGTCGTCCAGCTTCCCAAGGATGTGGTAGGTGACAAGGGGGATGTAACTGATTATCTCCACGCCACTTCTGGGGACGACTTCAAGAAACTATGTCGTGAAGCTCCGCAAGTATGGCCTCCGGCACAAAGCGAAGAGAACCTTTCGACGGAGGTTATCCAATGCGGATTAGGTGCCGCTAGGGACTCTGATAACTTCCACAAGAGGGTTAAGGTTATCGTTCGGTGCATAGGCAAAGACTTATCCCCCTACAGCATACCGTGCAAAGGCATCGCCAATTGTAGCGACAGAAGCTTTGACCCGTGTGGAACCTGCCTGTTCGAGATACAGAGAAGGAAAGATGAAAAAGAAGGTCCTCCGTATGAACCGATTGGTATAGAGCTTACAGACTTAGAGAGGTCTGAGGTTTTGGAGATGATCCGGTGTAACGGCGACAAACAGAAAGAGGCGTTCTCAAAAGTAATGGGGATTGGGTGCGGGAGGTGGCATTGGGAAGAAGAAGAGCACATTAACATTGAAGAAATCATAATAACTCAAGATCCTGCCAACCAAGAATTTGACGAACCGCCTATTACGCACAATGCTTACGTAGCAGGTGACTCCATTGATGAGAACGTCACCTACGAATTTACAGGACGCCACATTGCCCACCCAACCAATCAAAGGGTGACGCATTTATTTACAGACAAAGAAGCCAAAGGTTTCTTAGCCAGTCGTAACGGGTCATCGATTGTGGACTTCACTCCCGTCAAGGACTGGTGGGACAGTAGAGTAGAGAGCAAGGCTGAGACTGAGGAAGATGGAACGAGAGACGAACAGGCTACTTGATAGGAAGCACTGCCCGTTATTCAGGCTTAGGCTTCAGCCGCTTATAAACTATTACAAGCTTTTGACGAGCATGATTATAAGCTTTCAGTCCAATAGGATTACTGTTCGTAAATTTGTAACCGACCCTGACACAGAGCGAGGTTCCAGCTTAAACATCGTTCAGGACAAGGACATAGATTCTCTTTGTTTCCGAAACGTCTGCAAGAGATTAGGGTGCCAACACTGCTGGGACAATTTTTCCGATGAGGAGTACTCGGAAGCTGTGAAGGCTGTGCGTAAGGACAACAGGAAGAGGAACAGGGTTACCTCTTATAAAAGATGTAAATCCGTAGAAAAGAAGATGGGTGAAGATGCTAAAGTTAGGTGACCTCGGGTTCGGGTCGCTTAGGAATATACCGATTCCTGACGACGAAGAAGTAAAAGAAAAAGTTTACCGTATCTATAAAGCGTTAGACTTCTTGTACGACGACTTGACGTACAACGTGACAAGGATCTTCGGCAGACACGACCTTCTCTTGGCTGTTGATTTATCCTATCACTCCGTAGTCTCGTTCAGGTTCCAAGGTCAGCTTTTAGACAGGGGCTGGGTAGAGATCATTGTTCCCGGCGACACCCGAACCGGAAAGTCTACCATACTAAAGCGTCTGGTAGAGCACTACGGATGGGGTGAATTGATATCTGGTGAGAACGTTTCTTTCGCTGGAATCGTCGGCGGTATAGACGATGCAAATGACCGGAAGTTTGTTCGTTGGGGGTTGTTCCCTAGAAACGACAGAGGCTTTGTAGCTATAGATGAGTGTCAGGAGATGGACCCGTCTATGATCGTCAAGCTGTCGTCCGTTCGGTCTTCTGGGATTGCTGAGATATACAAGATACGATCCTTGAAGGCGAGGGCGAGGGTTAGGTCAGTGTGGATAGCCAACCCAAGGAACGCGAAATACCTTGCGGAGTTCGCTTACGGAATTGAGTCTGTTCGAGATATTGTTGGTAAACCAGAAGACATCGCTCGATTTGATATATGCGTCACCGCTGCTCTTAACGACGTCCCTGATTCCGTCCTCAACCTATCCCTTAAGGATATAGAGCCGGTAGACCACAGTTGGTCGAGCGACTTAGCGAACATGCACCTCCGCTTCGCTTGGACACGTGAAGCGGATCATATCAGGTTCACTGACGAAGCTGAGACTGCCATCCTCCGCTTCTCTGAGAAGTTAGGCAAAAAATACGACTCAAGCCTCCCTATCGTTATTCGAGCGGAGCAGCGTATAAAGCTGGCAAGGCTGTCTGTTGCCATGGCGGTTAGGGTAATGTCTGTCGAAGATTTAAAGTATGTGGTCGTAAAAGAAGAACACGTGGCCGCCGTTTTTTACTACCTTGATTGGGCGTACAGCAAGGAGTCTTGTGGCTACGACCGGTTCTCAACGACCATGAGGCGGGACGATCTCGATTACGATTTGGTCAAGAAGAAGTTCAAAGACTACGACAGACAGGCGATAAACCTGTTGCTCCACACGAGGGCTGTTACTCAACGTGTGTGCCACATTATGGCGGGTAATAAAGACGTAGGGGAAGCGCTTCAAAGGTGGCTGTTCTTGAACCGTTGCGTTTACCTCGACGGGTCTACTCCCGTTAAGGATAAAAAGTTCTCGGACCTGCTGAGAAGATTAGTAGTCGACCCTGACATAAAAGAGGTGTCAGAAGAAGAAGAGCCGACAAGAAATTCTTCTGGGGTGGACTTAGACATGGAAGCTCAGGGCTGGCAGCCCGAATTGTTTGTTGATTAAATATGAAGAACTTCACTCAGCTTGAAATAGTCCCAACTGGAAAAGAGCCGCTACCTAACTGGTACTGGTTAACTACTCCAGACGAGTTCGACGAGACTATTGAAGAACTAAAGACATTCCCCCCTGATCCTGATTTTGGGGAGTTGATTTTGGCTTTTGACATAGAAACAACAGGACTCAATCCCTTCGAAGACAAGATACTCGCCTTCGCTTTTTGCGATGGTAAGAGGTCCTTCTTTGTCGAGTGGGATAAGTTTGCCGCCAGTGAACATGCCGATTGGATATTCTCTGACGAGGTCAGGTTGGTGATGCACAACGCGAAATTTGACCTTAAGTTCTTAAAAGAGAAAGGGGAGGACATACCGAACAAGTTCCACGACACCATGTTACTTACTTATGTCCTCGACTCTTCCCAGAAAAACTACTCCTTGGACGCCTTATGCAAAGTGGTCCTTAACGAGCCAAATGAGTGGAAGTCAGAGGTCAGCTTCAAGAAAATGACTCCGCCGATGATAAAGCTTTATCCGTATACGTGCGCGGATGTCCACTACACGTACAAGATGTTCAAGGTTCTCTACAAGGCACTGAACAACGCTGATAACAAGCTGGAGTTTATTTACCGGCTTGAGTTGGCCTTGAGCAAGGTCTTGATAGACATGGAGCTTGAGGGGTGCAAGTTAGACTTAGAAGGTCTGCACCGTTTGTCTTCTGAACTGTTCGACAAAGAGATCCGGTTGGAGGAAAAGATACATAACGGTAGGCCCTTCAATATAAATAGCCTAAAGCAGTTGAAGCAAAGGCTCGTCGAAGCAGGGGACCCTGTAACAAAGACTTTGCGGCAAGTGGATTTGGAGGGTATGAAATCTGACTTCGCGCAGGACGTCTTGCAGTACAGGAAGGTACACAAGATGAGAGCTACTTATGTCGAGCCTTTGGCTAACAAGCTTGACGACAGAGGCCATATTCACTGTGACTACAAGCAGCATGGGACAGCCACTGGGAGGATCAGTTGCCAGAACCCGAATCTTCAAAACGTACCGAGGGGAGATACAACGGCGGGGGTTGGCTCAGTGTCTATACGGAGTTTATTCATCAACCCTTACCCACCTGAAACTGAACTCCTTATCATTGATTACAAACAGATTGAAATGCGGTTCTTTGCCCATTACGCCCAAGACGAGAGGGTTATAAAAGCTATAACCAGCGGCGAGGACTTGCACAAGGACACGGCGGCTACTATTTTTGATGCGGCTTACGAAGAGGTTTCAAAAGAGCAGCGTACTTTCGCCAAGACGATTAACTTTGGAATCATCTACGGTATGCGTGAAGGCAAGCTGGCCGACACTCTGGGTATAGGTGTCGATGAAGCCACTGACATGCTTCACAGGTACTACATGAAGTATCCGGCAGTGAAAAGACTACAAGAGTCTTGCACGGACTATGTCAGGAAGAAGAAGTTCATAAAGAACTACTACGGCAGAAGAAGGCTGATGCCGCAGCAGAAATACCACGCCGCTTTGAACACACTTATCCAGTCAACTGCTGCTGACTTCTTTAAGATTAAAATGATAAAGCTGTGGAAGTTCTTGCTGGATTATAAATCACACATTGTCCTTAACGTTCACGACGAGATTGTAATTGTTCACTACAAAGAAGAAGACCTTCAGAAACAAATAATGGACGTCTTGGAAGAGCGGGACGAGTTCAGGGTTCCCATTCTTTGTGATGCTATCGTCAGTCAGAAAAGCTGGGCAGCCAAGTAATGGCGGGTAACAAACCTAGAAAAGACATACAGAAGTTTAGAGAGATTTGGTGGCACGGCCTGTCCATTGATATGCGTAACTTAATACGCCAATCAAAGGAAACGTACGATTGCTGTGAGAGGCGTAAGCCGGGAAAAATGGTTGCTGCTTCTATGGGAAGTTATTATCTTCCTGTGAAACGTTCCGTACAGGATTTATTAAACGCTGCTGCTCGTTTGAAGAGATCGATAGCAGCCGCAGAAAAGAAGGAAAGAGAAATGAGGAAAACAGCAGCGACAGAAGAGGAGAATAAAAGTGCTGAATAAAGATACTTTGTCACTGATCGATGAGCTTGCTGGTAGCCTTGAATTTGAGGAGTACGAAGAGATTAAATTCATAGCTAGGGATATAGCCGGGAAGGTGGATAGGAACAAACCCAAAGACAACCTTCTTTGGATTATGTGCCTTAGACTTTCAGCGCAGATACTGGTAGACGCAGGTAAGCATCATACGTCTGTCCATAAATACCTATCAAAAGATAAATACTTAACATGAGTTACAACGTTTCGATTTATGGGGGCTCTGGATTCGTCGGCCACGCCCTTGCAAAAGCGCTGATAAAAACGTCTACTCATCCGCACTTAGTTCGACCCCACAGGGTCACCCTTATAGATAACTTAGAGGTGGAACCTGTTACGCCGTGGCCTTCAAAGGGCGACTACACCTTTGCACAGGCGGACGTAAGGTCCTCAAAAGGTGAAGCGGGATGGAACAAAGCGTTCGGTCACCTTGCTGAGAACAATCACACCATAGTTTGGCTTCCCGCCGTACAGGGTTACGCGAGGGGTGTCGACGAGTTCGGACTTAGTAACGTCTATCCGACGTTCAACTTATTTGAGGCGATACGCCACTACGGAGCAGAGGGGAGGATCGACCGCATTGTTTTAGCCTCCTCTCAAGCGGTGTACGCGCCGGGAGTTAACCTGACCGAAGCTTCACCTGTGACGCCCATATCTATCTATGGGTCTTCAAAGCTAATTCAAGAAAAGGCGATGTTTGACTTAGCTCGTCTTTACGACATACCGGTGTATGCGATGCGTTACTCCGTTATCCTTGGCGCAGGTCAATCATACGACTCCTTTGAGAGCGGCGTAATGCGTAACTGGGTTAGGTCGTTCAAGGAAGGCAAAGGCCCAGAGGTATATGGTGACGGCTTACAGTTGCGAGACTTTGTACATATTGACGACGTAACGTCTGCTAATGTTAAAGCCATAACCTCTACCAGCAAAGAAAACGACATTTTCAATATCGGAGGGTATTCATGCTCCGTTATTGATTTAGCTTATATTTTTCAAGACGTATCCAGAAGCAGGGAGCCGAGAGTGTTAGGCGAGTGTCCGAGGGCGGATGGGGGAGTTCATAACTTCGTCAGTTCCAGCAGACACGCTTATGATGTTCTTGGGTATGAACCTCAATCAAGTCTCAGTACCCAAGTAGCCGACGCTTTTCAGCACTTCAACCATTACCCAGACTCATCTAAACATATTAAAGTCCAAACCTGATAAACCGCGTATCGGTATCCTCACTTCTCTAAACGACTACTCTTCTTCTTTTTCTGTGGCTGGGGTAGTGAAAGACCAAGCTAGGATGCTAGATGCGCATGGTTACGACTACGACATATTGGTCAACTCAACTTTTAACGAGGCTCGTTTAGAGTGGGCGGCCAAGGAAAACATTAAGACGCGTAACGTCTTAACGTGGCAGCATTATCGTAGATTAGATAAGAAGGACATGGCCTCTCCTGATTTCTACGTACAGTCAGAAGCTATGTTCAGTGGCGACTCAAATGGAATGGGGTACAAGGAAGCGGTTGAACCTTATGACGTCGTAATAACGCACGACCTTATATTTCTGGACACCCACCTTTGTTGCACCGGGGCGATATGGAAATGTATTGGAGAGTACCCTGAAAAGAAGTGGCTGCACTGGATTCATTCGTGCCCCTCTGCGCGTCCAAAGCCTGACGAAATGTGTTTCCCGACAACTCTTCGGTACAAGTGCCCAGAGCGGTCCAAGATAGTATTCCTGAATGAAGCCCAGAAGAAAGAAGTCGCTAAGATGTACGCGACAAAAGTTTCTAATGTGAGAATAGTCAACAACGCAAAAGACGTCAGGGACTTCTTCGAGTTCAGCCCGGAAACCTGTGAATTCATAGAGGCGAAAGACCTTCTTAACCACTCGCTTCTACAGACCTTTTCTTTTTCTACGCCTCGCTGGGAGAGTAAAGGCGTAGACAGGGTTTTGAAGATATTTGGTATTTGGAAGAGCTACGGTTTGAACGTGAAACTTGTATTGGTTAATTGCCACTGCACAAAAGACGAAGACCGTAAAATGATAGAAGACCTAAAGTCTTTTGCCGTAGACACTTGCGGCCTCGAACCCGAAAAGGACTTTGTGTTCACTTCTGAGTATTCAGAGGATTGGCGTTACTCCGTCCCGCACAAGGTTCTTAAGGACCTGACTATCATGTCAAACATGTTTATCTTCCCAAGCCACATGGAGTCCTGCTCCTTGGTCCAAGCCGAAGCAAACATAACGGGCAAGTTCGTAGTTCTGAACAGGGACTTCCCCCCTATGCTCGACTTCAGCTTAGACACGGTTATGAATTTTGAATTTACAAAGTACAACCCAGTAGACCACCCCCACTACTACGAGTTCGTGGCGCGGGAAATCATAGACGGGTATAAGAGGGACCTCACTATCCACAACGCAACGGTCTCTCAAAACACGACGCACAATAGAGACTTCATTTTCAAGAAGCAGTTAGAACCAATTTTTTACGAGGACTTCTAATGAAGAACATACCGCTGTTTAAAGTTTTTATGTCTGACAAGGCCCCTGAAGCAGCCGCTGAAGTTTTGAAGAGTGGGTACATAGGTCAGGGAGAAATAGTTGAGAAGTTTGAGTCGGGCTTAAGAGGCTATCTAAACAGCGACTACGTGTTGAGCCTTAATAGCTGCACCTCTGCTTTGCACTTGGGTATCCACTTATTAAAAGCTAAGAACGACGACAGATCGAACTGGCCGGGCTTAAGGTACGGCGACGAAGTTCTCTGTACCCCTTTGACTTGTACGGCTACCAACTGGCCCGTCCTTGCCAACGGTCTTAGAATCAAATGGGTAGACGTCGACCCGGAAACTCTTGGGATGGACTTAGACGACTTAGCGAGGAAGATAACACCCTCAACCAAGGTTATCCTTCTCGTCCACTGGGGCGGTTACCCTTGCGACCTTGATAGGGTGAGGGAGATCCAATTAGAAGCAGAGAAGCTGCATGGGTTTAAGCCCTCTGTAATTGAGGACTGCGCCCACGCTTTTGGAACTACGTTCAAGAAGTCCCAGTTACCGGAGATGGGGAACATTTGCTGTTACAGTTTCCAAGCCATAAAGCATTTAACATCCGTGGACGGAGGGGCGTTGGTTCTTCCCCACCAAGAGCTATTCAAGCGAGGGAAGCTGTTACGTTGGTACGGCATAGACCGGGATACGAACACAAAAGATTTCAGGTGTGAAGACGATATTCCAGAGTGGGGATTCAAGTTCCACATGAACGACGTATGCGCTGCTGTGGGCCTTGAGAACTTAAAAGAGATAGAGCCGGTTTTGAAAAAGCATATCGACAACGCTGCTTTTTATAACGAAGCTTTAGCAGGTACTTCCGGCGTAACGTTGTTGCAGTCTGAGCTTGATCGCCAAGCTGCGTATTGGCAATACACGATGTTCGTAGACAGGCGTGACGACTTTATGCGGAAGATGGCGGAACACGGCATAGCGGTAAGCCGGGTGCACGAAAGAAATGATAAGCACCTTTGCGTAAGAGAATTTAAAACCCAACTCCCATCGTTAGAGCGTGTGGTTAAAGATATGATATGTATTCCAGTTGGTTGGTGGGTAACCGAAGAGGACAGGGAATATATTGTCGGCTGCATAAAAGAAGGATGGTGAGTTGCCTAAAGTTGCTTATATATGCGCTTGCTACTACGGCCCGAGACGCCGACCTTTATGGGACAATGAATTACCCGAGCCGTGGGAGTCGGAGGATTTAAACGACTCTCTCATTGACCTTAAAAAGCAGATCAAAACGGTTAGCGAATTCTCTGAGTCTATCAGCACGGTTATTTTTGTATGCAACTTAAGGAGCAGGTCCGTCAGGGATAGGAAAGTGCATAAAAAAGCTGAAGAACTTGTTCGGCGTAAAAATGAAGAAGACGCAGACAGGGAGTGGAAGATAGTGAAGAGGGTTAACGACGCAACCCTGTCCTATGGTTCGTGGGAGCACGGCCTTCAAAAGCTATGCCCAGAAGACACAGCTTACGCATTTGTCACCGAAGACGACTTCATTCCCGGCTTTAAGGGGTTTGATACGGAAGTGATCGAGAGATACTTCACCTCAAAACTGAATAGAAAGAAGGCTGTCTTCTGCGCCTCTCTTTGGGTGGACGGGAAGACCGAATATGAATTTATCGCGAACACCGAACCCCATGCGGCTGTGTCTACAGGCGTTTTTAATATGCGCTTGTTTAGAAAGGTAGGCTCTCTTCGAATCAAGTACAGGGGACAACCGGCCCTACGCAAAGGAGACGACGTGGTCAAAGGCCGGTACAGGGGCGCTGGTGTTCTACAAATGAGATTTCTAAACCACTTCATTAACCGCTGGGATATGCAGGTTATCGACGCTAGCGCAGATTACTCTTGTCCTTTTATCGTCTGGGTAAAAGAAGATGAGAAGTTATATAAAAAGTATCTTGGTAAGAAGGGCGGTAAGCCCATATTCATTCCAACTGATTGGGGAAAGATAAATGAATCGTGACACGATGACAGCGGGACAACTACTTCTTGTGGACTCCGTAACGGAGTTAGAAGAGAACAACGTTATGTACGCGGACGGGTTTGAAGAAGCTTTCATAGGGATAGTTAATCGGTGTAACCAGCCTTCAATCGCCGCTTACGATACCGATAAATGTATTTCTATACTTATGAGGCAGGGTATGTCCCACGAAGAAGCTTTAGAGTACTTCGATTTCAACGTCATAGGGGCCTACGTAGGGGAGTACACGCCCTGCTTTATCCAGTTCGCTGACGGCGTTGTCCCTTATGAGTTTACGGAAGAAGAGTTAACTTAAAAATACGCATCTCCTTTTACAGAAGGAGGTTAGAATGTCCATAGGGGTAATTACCGCTATGGCTAAGGGTGACGACAAATTAAGGATACAAGACGCAGAGTTCGCCCTTTTAATCGGCGGGCCCTATGACGGCTTGAAGCTATCCAGATACGCCAAGAAGTCCAGCTTGGTAAAGGACTCCCAGATAGGGCTACCTACCCCGCAATACCTCGATTACTTTGATTCTAACGCTACGGCTGACTCAGATTTAGGCGTCGACTACGAGATTAAGTTTGACGCGAAATGTTATAATGTAGAAGAGAAGGGTAAAAAGTATTACTATTTCTCAGGTGACGAAGTTATCGCAGTTTACAAAGCTACGGGAGTGAAGCGTAAGTACTGTGATGTTTTTGAAAAAATACCCGATTCCTTAGTACCTCTTAGTAAAGTTCTTAACGTCAATATATTTAAATTTGATTACTACACCACATTTGACGACATAGATTCTTAATGGCTGATGAAAAAGACGAGATAGAGTATCCCGACGATATAGGGTTTACCGAGGAAGAACTTAGCTCCATCGTTGGCGGGCTTTTGTCTGATATAGAGGATTTTGAAATCTCTACGGAGGTATCTTCTATCGGGGTGGAGCAGGACCAGCTTCCAGATATACACGAGGACGACCTTCTTGTTTCTCGCGGAGATACGTGGCGGTTAGGGCGGCATAAACTGGTCTGTGGGGACTGTACGGAAGTTGAATACTTGGTAAAGCTTCTGGACGAAGTGGCCCCAGATATTTTATGGACCGTACCGCCAGCAGGGGACCTTGAAAGCGTGGAGATAGGGACAACCGGTGTGCGGATTGCAGCCGAGTATCTGAAGAAAGGGGCCAGCGTTTTTATCAGGTACAAGCCGACAGCCTTAGATGAGTTAGCTGAGATGTGGGTACAGCCTTTAAGGCTGAGTTCTGAAATAATTTGGGTATCGGACGGATCGGTAGATGAGGACAAATATTTCCGCCGTAACCATGAGTCTATATGGTACGGGTGGAAGTTCGGAGGTCTCAGGAAGTGGTTAACCGGAGGCTCCGCAGCTACAGTTTATAACTACTCCATGCCCAACGCCTCCGAACTTTTCAACGAAATGACCCCAGTTGAATTGATAGGGAGAGTCCTCAGCCACGTGATTGAACCGGGCGATATTTTATACAACCCGTTTGCGGGATTTGGTTCAGCCCTTATGGCTTGTGAGCAGCTTGGTGGCAGTTGTTACGCCATGGAGAACAGCCCCAAGAAGTGTGACTTTATAATTAGACGTTGGCAGCAATTTACCAGCGACAAGGCGTATCAGGAGAAAGCCGTATGAGTGAAGAAGAAGTTGTCGAAGTTGAAGAAGAAGAAGTTGAAGAAGAAGAAGTTGTCGAAGTCAAAGAAGTTGAAGAAACCTCAGAAGGGAAGGCAAGGGCTGTCCCAGCGGTTGATGGCTTAGAAGAGATCATAGAGAAAAAGAAAGACTTCGACCGGAACGGTTCGGTTTCATTCCGTAACCGGATCAAAGAGCTTCGGCAAGTTCCCGCAAAAGAGCTTCTCAGTAACCCTAAGAACTGGCGGATGCATGACGACGTACAAACTACCGCCCTTAGAAGGATTATGGACAAGGTTGGATTCGTCGATGCCCTACTTGCCAGAGAGCAAGAGGACGGGTCTTTAATATTAGTCGACGGCCACTTACGTAAAGACCTTCTTCCCGACGAAGAGTTGCCCGTTCTGGTCCTCGACATAACGGAGAAAGAGGCGGACATAATCCTCGCCACTCACGATGGGGTGACGGAGTTAGCAACGACTGACGACGCAAAACTGCAAGAGTTAATATCTTCTCTGGATAACGAGACAAGGTTTGACACTGCCATCATCTACTCCGACGAGTTCCCAGATTGGTACGACGATATGCTGACTGACGAGCAGGTCGCTAGCCTTGGTCTTGGTATATACGAAGACGAGACTCCGAGCGTAGACCTTCTTCCTGAAGAACTCGACGGCAGGATTCAGTCAGAGGAAGACATAGCAAAAGAAGAAGAGGCTCTGGAGCATATATGGGAGAAGATATTTTATACAGACCTCCCGTACGGCATACCCGAGATGGACATAGACCAGTGTCCGACCATCCCAGAGACGGAAAACCATATCGCCACCTTCATGGGGTACAACTCTGACACGGATTACTTATCAGATCCGGACAGGTGGTGGTTCCTTCTCTACGGCAGGGAATCTAAGTCTAAACAAACGCTCCTACCCCTCGACCGGACTATCCTTGCATTTTATGTAGACGACTGGCGCTTCGAGGGTATGTGGACCAACCCGGTACCTTCATTGGCCCGGTTGAAAACCTTCGGGCTTAAATACGCGGTCACCCCTAATTTCTCTTTGTACGGTGACTTCCCAATGGCGGTTCAACTATTCAATGTGTACCGCAGTAGGTGGGTGGGTTGCGCGATGCAGGAGGCGGGTATACAGGTTATCCCTGACATCCAGTGGTCGAACGAAGCATCCTTTGAGTACTGCTTTTTAGGCATACCCCACAAGGTCCCTTGTGTTTCCATCCAGTTCCAGACACGAGGTTCCGAAGAAGAGTTGGAGCTTAGGGAAAAAGGGTTGGATAAAATGATGGGGGAAATCAACCCTCAATCCCTTATCCTTTATGGTGGTAAAGAAGAAGAGGTGCCCGTTTTGCAAGACCGGTTGGGTATTCCTATTAAGTATGTCGAGAGTCGATGGGACCGGCTAGATTTCGACCATATTAAAGAATAAAAAGGAGTTTAGATATGGGTGGAGGAGGCGGAAAATTAGGTGGCGGCAAAAAGGGAAGAAAAGGTGAACTCAATGAAACGACTGCTGGAGGCAAGGGAGCGTTAAAGAGTTACAAGTCGGGCATCAAGGGCCATCTGGACAACATGGCCGCGCAAGGAATGTTTCAGAAAAGCGGGACCGGCTCAAGGGCGAACGTCAAACGTAACCTTGAACGCCGCGTGGTTAAGCTTCTGTCGATGCAGGGCAAAGAAGCTAAAAACATGCACGGTGACTTCCGTGGGCTGCTGAAGAACAAGAAAAACGACGCGGGTAGGCAAGCAATCGTCACCAAGTTGGTGAATGATTACATGGTTTCGAATACTACTACGGTAAAGAGTGGTCCCAGAAAGGGAAAGGTCGGATGGAAAAGGGGTACGCGGGGAGGGGTACAAAACCAGATACTCGCGCACAACGTGCACGGTTACTCTGGGACCTCCTTTAACAGAAGCTTCAGGCTTGATAGTAAGAAGGCCAGATCTCGGGCGCGTAATTACATATACAAGTAAAACATGGCTAAGAAGCAATCTTCCATAACGGCGCGTCCCAAGAAACCTAATGTGAAGGAAGAGTGGAAGCACCCTACAAAGCAGCGCCGTCGCTTACGGGCAGGGATGTTCCCCAAAGCTGTGAAGAACCTCCCCAAGCGGCTCAGGGACAAGAAGGGGACCGACGACTCCTAAAGGGTTGTTCGTTTTATATTTTTAATATAGAATTCAAGTATGTCCCAGCTAAAATGTCATGGAGCTATAGAAGAGATACAAGATTACATAGCTGACAATTCTGGCTTAGGTTACTCAGTCGGAACCAACTTTGTAATCGGTGATATAATGGATATGGCTACGTTGGCGGCAACTAAAGCCATAGATCTTTCTATGTATGACGAGGGGGCCAAGATGGAACCCTCCGGTCGGAGATGGCACATGCACCGTAACATTAGGTTTGTTTTCAAAGGGACCTTTGGACAAGGGGCTGTGAACAGCGGTTGGAAATTCGTTGATTGGGTAGGAAACCAAAGAGTTTTTGACACAACAAGTTACCGTGTATTGTGGGAGGGATTTCCAAAACTTCCCAGTGTGATAGGGGCCACTAGAGCGGGCACTTACTTAGCGGATACCGTGGTAAGCTTTCGGCTCTTAACAAAAACTGGATAGCGCTGGAATAAAGGAGATACATAATGGCGCAAGAAGCACTTAATAGTTCCAATAATATCAATATTGCGAACACAATTTCGTTATGGTTTAACAAGGACTGGGCGGTTGATACTCAAACTGTTGGGTCACCGGGCAGCAACGCGTGGGTAGAGTTTGGCGACCTATTCATTGACGGCGTCTCGATCAACCCTGACTTTGCAGAGCACCGTTCCTATAGGAACGGTCGTAACTCGCTCCGTAAAAGGCTGCTGGTTGTTCAGAACTGTGCAGTATCTGCTACTCTTAATGAGCCGAACATTACGAACCTTCATAGGGTTCTTTATGGCGGTACCATTAACGAGTCGGACACTGTGACTGTTTACGAAGGTCGGCACCTTGAGTTGAAGGGTACGGAAGACGAAGATCAGTACTTCGATCTGAGGACCGACGCTGGTGAACGTGACCTTGACGGACAGGGTGACGATTACCAAGTCACAGGCATATATGCTGCCAGTGATGCTACGGAGTCGACTAACCTGCTTTCGAGGAACGTCGATGTGAACACTGACGGTAAGGCCCACATTGCGGGCTCTGCTGAAACCGATGTTGCCTTGGCTGTCGGTACTACTTTCTACGTGAAGTATCAGTACACAAAGTCGGGACTCAAGTCGACCGAGATCTACGGTGCGAATGAGTCTACTATCGAGGGAGAAGCTAAGCTTCAAGCTCGTAACGTTAAGGGTGGTACGGTGCAGATTTGGGAGTTCGCTTCTGCTCAGTTGTCGCCTAACGGAGACCTTGGTTACCCGCTCGACGGAATCCAGCAGGTACCCATTCTCCTGACTCTGCAGGAAAGATCCGGAACATGGGGCAAGATTTACACTGCCTAATAGCTACGGAATTTGATACAG
>Ga0315318_10000223_pt1 | contig 22763 bp, 12 predicted proteins | sample M1200m3416metaG_FD_203703 | JGI IMG/M metagenome (GOLD analysis project Ga0315318, IMG submission 203703) | Ammonia-oxidizing marine archaeal communities from Monterey Bay, California, United States - M1 200m 3416 | ecosystem: Environmental > Aquatic > Marine > Coastal | place: USA: California... | reverse complement strand
CCAGGTGTGTGTTACCAACCCCAGCGGCCTGGGCGCCTGCTGCGGCGTGTTTTCCGGCACTGAGCTGTATATCAATTGCGGCGGCGAGACCCTCTCCGAGGCGGGAGGTAACCCCCTGGGTGATGGCCGGACCTGGTTGGGCGACAGCGAAGACAACCCGAGTCCCTTCCTGTTGACGGCGGGAGCGGCCGCTGTTGACTATACGACCATCAGGAACCCGCCCTTCCAGGTGGTTGACACCCAGTTTGTCGCGCCGGCCTATGTGGATAACGCGGAACGCAGCGCGCTCTTCGCTACCATTCGTGAAAACAACGCGGACATTGTCTATAGCGTCGCGTTGCCGCCGGGCGACTACGAGGTGACTCTGCTCTTCGCCGAGGGAGCCAACAGCCAGGGCTGTGAGGATCTCGAGGATCCGGCCCTGTCGGCGAGATATTGCCGGGTTTCGGACCTCTACCTCAACGATGAGCTGGTGGCCGACCAGTTCTCGATGCACGTTGAGGCCCAGCGCGCGCTCGGCAATGAGCTCCCCAATTCGGAATACGGAGTGGCCGTTGCCAGGGGACCGTATACGCTCGAGGGCGTGGAACAGATCACTGTTCGTGTAGGCGATCTTCCCGGCGGAACGACCTTTCGTCCCAACAGGGCGGCGATCAACGGCATCGCCATTCGCCAGAGCGGTGACGCCCCTCCGCCTCCCCCTGCCGAACTCTGCGGCAATGGGATGGATGACGATCGGGATGGAGCGATCGATTGCGATGACGGTGACTGCTCCGAGGATGCCGCCTGCCAGGCGGCTGTCGGTGAGCGCTTCGTGCGGGGAGATGCGAACTCCGATGGCAGCATCAACCTGACCGATGGAGTGATTCCGCTGCTCTTCCTGTTCTCAGGAGGCACAGCTCCGGCCTGCGCCGACGCGGCGGACACCAACGATACCGGGAATATCGAGATCACCGACGCGATCATTATCTTCAGCTGGCTCTTCACTGGAGGAGCGGCTCCGGCGGAGCCCTCTCCCATGAGTCCGGGCTATTCGACCGCGGATTGCGGGACTGACGCCTCCGATGATGGAATTGGCTGCGAGAGACAGGCCGCGACCTGTGAGTGAGAGGGCCAGGGCAGGCGTTGCGGCGATTGGCTGATCGCGGGCCCGGGTCAGCCAATCAGGCGGTTTGCGCAATAGGACGCAAACAACCAGGCTGCGCCGGGAACAGCAAAACACAGTCCCAGCTTTAAGCTCCCAAGCGCTGCAAGGCCCGCTCCGAGGATGTTCAGCATGAACTCAACCCGGACGCCGGCACGAAACCGTATGAGGCCGCGTCTTTCACTCATTGGATGTAGCCGAGTTGAAGGGCGGGCGGCTTCGTTTTCGAGATGCGAGGTCCGCCTAGCCGCAGGATTCGTAGCTCGCGCAGTCGAGCTCGTCTTCACCCGTGTCGGGGCCGCAATCGACCGGTCCGGGAGCGGCGGGAGCCGTTCCGCCAAGGAACAGGTAGTTGAAGATGAGGATCGCGTCGGTCAGGTCGAGATTTCCATCATTGGTGCTGTCGCTGGCATCTGAGCAATCAGGGCCGGCGACCCCGAGAAAGAGGACACTGAGGATGTGAACGCCATCGCTGAGATCCACGGTCGCATCGGTATTTGAGTCTCCGCGTCGGAAGCCGGGTCCGCCGCCGCCGTCTTCGATGGTCACCACCACGCGAGCGGTGTCCTGTCCACCACCATCACTGACGGTGACCTCGTAGGTGTATACGCCGACATTGAAGAATGTGACCGCGGTGGATTCTTTGTTCGGACGTCCTATCGTATCGTCTTCGGGGCCGGAGATTTTTTCCCAGGAGAAACTCAGCTCCTGTTCGCCGTCGTCGCCGTCGTCTGAGCTGGTGGCATCGAGGTAGGCGATCGCGAAGCCATTCTCTAGCGGGAGGCTGGGCGGATTCGGGTTGGTCGTGATTCGCGCGTTCGGAGGATTGTCAGGCGGGTTGACCGGGATCACTCTGTAGATTGAGCCGGTGTAGGCGGCGATATAGACCTCTCCAAAACCGTCGAGTCCGAAGGACGAGATCTGGCTGAGATTTCCGGGGATGCCGCGGTTGAGGCCAGTGGTCTGATTGACGATCTCCTGTGCCACGCCATTGCGAACTCTCAGGGTCCGGACCCAGTTGGTGCAATAATCGGCGAAGAAATAGACTCCTTGCAGATCAGGCATCTTGCAGCCGCGATAGACAACACCCCCTGTGAGTGAGCAACCCGAACCTGCTCCGCTGTGACGGTATTCGTAGATCGCCCCGGTGCGTTCGCCAGCTCCGTAGGATGTTCCTGAGCTGTAGCTGTGGTTCCCTTCGCGTACTTTCCACTCGTAGTTTTCACCGCCATTGGAGGTGGCGGGCTGGAAATCAATCTCCTCCCAGGCGTTCTGGCCGACATCGCCGATGTAGAGATCGTGGGTCTCTGGATCGAAGGAGAAGCGCCAGGGGTTGCGCACGCCGATGGCCCAGATCTCGTCGCGAACCGAGCCGTTGTTGGTAAACGGGTTGTCGGCCGGGATGGCGTAGGGGTCGCCGCCATCGACGTCGATTCGCAGCATCTTGCCGAGCAGTTGGCGTCCGTTCTGGGAGCGGTTTCCGGGATCGCCTCCGCTGCCTCCATCTCCAAAACCGATGTAGAGGTAGCCGTCCCTGGGGGAGAAGGCCAGCTGCCCGGCATTGTGATTCGAGTAGGGCTGGCTCACCGTCAGGACGATCTGCTCAGTGTTCGAGCTCGCGGTGGTTGCCGATGTGGCGCGGTAGCGGGCAATAACAGAGGTGCCGCTGGAGTTGGTGTAGTTGACGAAGAAATATCCGTTCGTTTGAAAGTCCGGGTGGAAGGCCAGTCCGAGAAGGCCTCTTTCCCCGCCCGATCGAACACGGGAGGTGATGTCGAGAAAGGACCTGGAGACCAGGCTGTCGTTGGCGAGGTTGATGATCCGGATCCGGCCGCGCTGCTCTACGATGTAGAGGCGGCTGGTGTCCCCTGGGGCGGCCTGGATGTCCACGGGCGAAGATAGCCCGGACACGACCACCTCAGCTGTAATTTCTTCCCCGGGAGCCGTCGCGATGCCGTCGCAGTCGAAGGCGGAGAGATTATTTGAAAGAGAGATCAGAAGCAGAACGACAAGCGCCTTTAAGGGGAGCTTCATAACGAAATCACCTTATCTATCAGACCAGATCCCTGGAGGGGATGATGTCCCTGGAATGGACACTCCGCCCCCATTTAACTGCTGCCCTCGTTTCCACTCATCTTTCCAGGAGGAAAAACACAGCAGCAAAACCGATGAATGCCGCGCTCGGTTGGCGCTAAAACACGCTCCGATCGCCTACGTCTAATGGTAAACCCCGCACCCCGGAGAAATCTTCTAGTTTTCCATCCGAATGGATGAAATAACCTGGAGCCTGGGGCTATTTGGCCTGGCCGGGGCTCAGAGTGACTTTTCTGAGGTCCATCAGGAATTGAGAGATGGGTCCGGCAGAGTGCACCCGGATCCGCTGGATTCCGCTTCGCAGGAGGATTTTTCCGACACTGGTGGTCCTGTACTGATCCCAGGAGCCGGTGCTTTCTACCTTGAAGAGCAGCCGGTCATCGGCGGCGACAAGCTGAGCCTGGTTGCCCGCGGTAGCTGGAGTGCAGGCCCATTCGATGGCGACCTCGTATTTCCCAGCCGCGGGAATCTCAATCTGCCATACGGCCATGTCATCCTCTCCTCGCCACATGCCGAGATTACCGTAGCGTTTTTCAAGTTGAATTGATTTTCCGTAGATGGAGCAAGTGTCGGTTGAGAGCGTCAGCTTTCCGGCCGTGTCAGTCTCGACCCTGCGCGGTGTATTGCCGGGGAATTTCTTTGGCGACGGGTAGTGTTCCTGCAGGGCGGCGATAAGGTCTGCTACCGATTGGGCGTCGAGATCTTTCTCCAGTCCTTCCGGCATCATCGACTTGCCGTTCGACTCAAGACGAGCGAGTCGATTACGCAGGAAGACGGTTTTCTTGCCTTCCTTGGCGAGGATGGTGACGCTGGTGCCGGTCTCCTCGCTGATGATCCCGGTGGTAATTCGCCCATCTGTTGTTACCGCCGTGTACTGAGAGTATTTTCGTTCCACCCCCAGGTTGGGATCGAGCAGGGCGGAGAGCATGGCATCGGTCGACTTGTCGACCAGCGCGGCAAGGTCCGGCCCCAGCTGGTGCCCGGCGTCGCCCAGGCGGTGGCAGGGAGTGCAGTATTTTTCAAAGAGGGCGAAGCCCTTTTGCGGGTCGGCGGTGAGGGTCTTGACGACCTGGTATTTTCGGATAACCGCGGCGCGGTCGGCGTTGACCGCGCCGAGCAGGGCCTTGGCCCTTTTTCTCAAGGCGGCGTTGGGATGGCTGGTGAGCCCCGCTCGCTCGAGGGCGTCAAGCTCCCCTGTGGCGACGAGGCCTGATTCCATGGTGTCAAGGAGCGTCGGCAACCACTCCTCCCGCCGGAGGAGCAGGGTGAGGATTCGTGATCGAATCGAGGGAGCCTGCCCTTTCCACCCGCTCAGCAGGAGGGTCGGCACCTCGGGACTCTGGAAGCGGGCCAGGCTGTCGACGGCCAGCTCCTGCAGGGCAAGTCCATTTCGGATATTCAGCAGGCCTGCGAGCGTTTCCAGCACTCCCGCCGGCGCGCTTCCGAGTGCAGGGCTGCGTCCGACCAGTCGAACGGCCGCGTTGCGCAGGGCTTCATCTGTTCCCGGGTCGCTGATGAGAGTGGCGGCTGATCGGACCATCTCCTTGACGGCTCCGCCGGCCTTCTCGAGCTCCTTTCTGAAGGGGCTGTCCTCCTGCGCGGAGCTCTCAGCCAGGCCCGAGAGCGCGTCGAATTGCCAGGCGGCGTAGCTCTTTGCCTCAGCGGGCTTCCGGGTGATCTCAGCGAGCACCGCGGCAATGGCTCGCGGCTTACCGAAGGCGGCTGCCAGCGGCAGCAGCCTGGCGCTGAGAGCCCTCGCGATCTTTTTCTGTTGGGAGGTGCCCTGCGCGCCGGCAAAGACGACGGCGATCAACTCCTCGAGATTGTTCTTCGCTGAGCTCAGGACGGCAGCCGTAATGTACCGGTTGCCGGCATTGGCGAGGGCGAGCTTTCCGAGCGATCTTCCGGCCGCGGGGGAGTTCCATTCTCCGAGGCTGTAGGCCAGCTGCAGCCGGACATGGGCATCGGGGTCCTCTTCCAGAGCGAGCGCGCCTTGCTGAAGCCGGGGAGAATCCTGGAGGTAGGCCTCCGAGAGGCGCAGGGCGTGGCGTCTTACTCCCGGGTGCGGGTCTTTGAGCGCTGCGGCCAGGGTCGTCACCATGAGCGTCCGGCCGGCCTCTTTACGCAGGGCGCCAAGGGCGCAGAGGGCCTGGACTCTTCCGGGGGCTTCGGAAGCTTTGAGAGCGAGGCGCGCGAGCCGGGGGGCGGCCCCGGCAGGTCGCGAGCGGGCAATCGTCTGATGGGCGAAGTCACGGACCCAGCCATTGGGGCTTGCTGTAGCGGCCGCCAGGCCGGCGCCATCTTCTCGCGCGAGGGAGCTCAGCGGCGCAAGCGGCCGCGTGTTTCCGGCCGCGGGCACCACCCGATAGAGTCGCCCCATCCGGTCGCCCGAGCGGACCTTCAGCTGCTTGAAGTTGCCCTCGTAGAAATACTGCGGGTGTTCGATGACACCGCGGTACATGTCTGCAATCCAGAGCCCGCCGTCCGGCCCCGTCCGGATCATCGTCGGGCGGAACCAGTTGTCGCTCGAGGCCAGGAACTCCGAGCGCTCTTCGCCGCGGGCCCGGCGCGAACCGAAGGTGACCCCTTTCGGCTCGAGGATGATTCGGTGGACGAGATTGTGGACGGGCTCGCTGACAAAGGCGTTGCCGTTGAAGCCCGGCCCGAGCAGGTTGTCCCGGTAGATCGTGAGGCCGTTGGCGGAGGTGAAGTGGTTGGCTCCATGCTGGTCATTGAAGCGAGGCAGCAGCCGGCTGCGGGGATAGACCCTGCCCGCGTTTGGAGCGACGGTCGAGATGGCCCCGGGCGCGGCCGAGTGCGGATTTCTCCTGATGTAGGAGTCCGTGAGGACGAAGTGAAACATGGGACGGGGGTTTTGGCAGCCGAACCAGTTTCCCCAGTCATCACGGGTCGTTGAGAATTGCGTCTGGCCGGTGGTGGGGTCGAGGAGTCCCTCGTCCGGACGAATGCGGAAGTCGCGGCCGTTGATGCTGGTGGTCTCTCCCGTAAGCAGGGAGCGGATCTTTCCGCCGCTGTCTCCGTTGGCGCAGTGGAGCCAGCCGTCCAGCCCCCAGGCCAGGGTGTTCATCCTGTGCTGCTGGTTGCCCAGGCCGAAGCCTGAGTAGAGCTTGCTGGTCTTGTCGGCCTTGCCATCTCCATCTGTATCTTCGGCGTAGATGATGTCAGGAGCCGCGGTGATCAGCACTCCCTTGCCCCAGGGCCGCACTCCGTTGGGGAAGTTCAGCCCCTCGAGGAAGATGGTCGACTTGTCGTAGCTTCCGTCGGCATCGGTGTCCTCGAGGTAGACCACCTTGCCGCCTTCTTTCCCATCTCCGGTTTTTCCCAGTGGGTAGTCGATCATCTCTGCGACCCAGAGCTTGCCATCAGCTCCCCAGTCAAAGGCGACAGGGTCTCTCACCAGGGGCTCGGCGGCCATGAGCTCGACCCGCAACCCGGGACGCGTGCGGATGCTTCTGAGGGAGGCCTGCGGGCTCCTGGCCTCAGGTGTGAGCTCTTTCAGCAGGCCGGTGAAGGAGCGTCGGTCGACGAGATTGGGCTTGCCGGAGGTCTTTTCGTTCTGGATCCAGAGATGGCGCGAATGTACGAAGGCTCCGAGATTCATGCCCTTGCTGACGAAGGGAGGGATAGCCTCGGGGTCATCTTTTTCGGGATCGCGCCGACCGGTGAGAATCCGCCTTGACCAGCCCTCGTCCATGGAGCTGAAGAGGTCGAGCGAGTAGGTCTCATCGTTGGAGAAGACCAGGTCGTCCCGGAGATCTTCGTCGACATCGATGAATCGAAGGCCGGCGTCGCGTCCCTGGTCATCGGCGACAATGGCCCCGCGTGGGAGAGAGAAGGGCAGCCTGCGCCAGCTCCGGGCCTCCGCATCGCGGCGAAAGACAGCCTGCCGTCGCGGGTTGGCGACAATCAATTCACAGATCCCATCGTTGTCGAGGTCTCGAAGGCGAACACCCTGGTCCCTGCCCTCAAGGGAGGTGTAGACAGGCTTGCCATCCAGTTCGAGTCCCCGCAGCAGGGTCGGATCCTCGACCCAGGCTCCGTTTTCGAAATGCCAGCCGCCGGCCTGGCTCCGGCTTCTGCAGATCATGCTGGCTGCGCCGTCTTCGCGCAGGATGCCGAAGCGCGCGCCCGCGTCGATGCCTGCGCTCGCCCCAGCGGTCTCGATGAGCTTGAGCGGCAGGGCGCCCTCGCTCCAGCGTGAGTGGGCCGCAGACCAGAGCCTGGTCCTGCTCAACCGGGCATTGCCGATGATGACATCCAGGAATCCATCTCCGTCGAGATCAAGCAACCTGACTCCATTTCCTCTACCGGTCTTTCCCCTGAGGGCCTCGCCTTCCAGCAGGTTTGTCCGGATCCTCTCCGCCGCCTCATCAAAGTTCAGGAACTTGACCTTTCTGCCGTAATTCTTCACCGCGTGATCGATCAGGTCGACGAGCTGGGTGTTCCTGATCCAGCCGTGAGGATGGAAGATCAGGCTGAAGGTGCCTTTCTTCAACGCGTAGATGTCGACCGCAGCCTTCAGGTCGTTCACCGTCACGGGGTTGTTGACCCCATGGAGCTTCTGGGCTTGCCAGTCGCTTGGGACCGCGCAGGGAAATTGCCAGCAGAGCTTTCCTATGACATAGGGGTAGGGGTAGTTCTCGATCGTATTGACATAGGATTCGAAGGGGACGTATTTACGGAATTTTTCGCGTTCGTCATCATCCACCAGGAGGCGGCGCGGCAGCTCGGCATCGGCCGCTGTGGGTATATTGCAGATGGAAGAATCGATGGTGAGGAAGTTTCCAGCCGGAGTCACGCGGTTGAAGATCTCGGCGAAGAACCGCGGGCTGGGGGTGTTCAGCGAGTCCATGCAGGGCATCCGGAAGGCTACCGGCAGGTTGCCCTCGACCTTCGTCAGGAGATCAACGCAGCGATCGAAGGTGGATTTCGCCCTGGGAAAATCATTTCCGTTCAGCAGGGGGCAGGGGTGATCGATCGTGTGGGTTTCCAGGCTGAGTCCCTCGGCCAGCCAGGTCTGCAGATGCGGTTCCGCGGGAGGGATGGAGTTGGTCATGATGCTGATGGGCGCGCGCCCATCGATCTTCTTCAGTCGATCGAGGATCGGCCGCAGGAAGTTCTCGTAGTGTCCGACATCCCTCATGTCATCGATGGAGAGGACCACGGCGAGCTCAACGCCGTTCTCGCCGATCCACTGGGGCGTTGTCAGCCTGGGGAAATCGAGGGAGACGTAGTAGGGGTCGTTCTCATCCAGGTAGGCAAGCCGGTTTCCATCCGTCGCAAAGCAATGACAGCTCAGGCAGACGATCCAGAGGGTTGCTACGGCTTTGTACATGAGCTCGGCTGCCTTTCAATCGGGGATCTTATGCAGGCGGATGATTTCTGGTTTCTTCGAAGGCCCAGTCAAGCCAGGGGAAGAGAGCCTCGAGGTCGGAGGTTTCTACTGTTCCGCCGCCCCAGATTCGGAGTCCGGGCGGCGCTGCAGCGTAGGAACCAATATCCCAGGCGGCTCCCTCTTCGGCGAGCATGGCGACAAGACGCTTTTCGATGGAGGTCTGCTCTTCCACGCCCTGCGCGGCGAACCAGGGGTCGACAATCTTCAGGCAGATCGAGGTGCAGGATCTTGTCGCTGGATCGGCCGCGAGGAAGTCAACCCATTCGCTCCTGTCGACCCAGGACGAGACCGCCTCCAGGTTTTTCTCGCTCCGTGCCGCGAGCCCCCCGGCGCCGCCGATGGAATCTACCCAGCGCAGGCCGTCGAGGGCGTCCTCCACGCAGAGCAGGGAGGGAGTGTTGATCGTGCTTCCTTCGAAGATTCCGCTGATGAGTTTTCCGTTCTTCTTCAGGCGGAAGAGCTTCGGCAGGGGCCTCTCGGGCTGGTAGCTCTCCAGGCGCTCGATGGCTCTCGGGCTGAGAATGATGATTCCATGCTGGGCCTCGCCTCCCAGGACCTTCTGCCAGGAGTAGGTGGTCACATCGAGCCTGTCCCAGGGAAGCTCCATCGCGAAGACGGCCGAGGTGGCATCGCAGATGCTGAGGCCGTCCCTGTCTTCGGCGATCCAGTTTCCATCGGGAACCCTGACGCCGGAGGTCGTTCCATTCCAGGTGAAGACGACATCCCTGGAGGGGTCGGCCTGGGATAGATCGGGCAGGCTGCCGTAGTCGGCCTCGAATACCCGCGTATCCTCGAGACCGAGCTGGTTGATGATCTCATCGGCCCATCCCCTGGAGAAGCTCTCCCAGGCGAAGACATCCACGCCCCTTGCGCCGAGCAGATTCCACAAGGCCATCTCGACGGCCGCCGTGTCGGAGCCTCCGATGATTCCAACCAGGTAGTCCGCCGGCAGCCCAAGCAGGTTTTTTGACCTCTCGATGACTTCTGTGAGCCGGGCCTTTCCTTCTGTGGATCGATGCGATCTCCCCAGGCAGGCGTTTTCCAGGGCGGCCAGGTTCCAGCCGGGGCGTTTGGCGCAGGGACCGGAAGAAAAGCTGGGATTTTCCGGTCTCTTACCGGGCTTCATGGCGTTTTCGTTTCATTTCAGAGAAGGGGTGAAAGGAGAAGGAGTTTAGATCTATGAGAAGGCGGTATCAAGTCGCGGCCAGATCCTCGGAGACAGCTTTTTGGAACCGGTCGACCCTGGCTACCGCAACCGCGCCTGGTTGGACCGATCGACTGTGACGATGGGCTGGAAGTCGGCGCCTGCCAGCCTGGATTGATCATCTGTAATCCCAAAAGAAGTAACAACTTATAGAAATTCGGGTGGAGCTTTATCGATTCAGCCTGAAAACGCGGCAGAGAGCGATCATTGGTCTACTCGGGGTTCATTGACTGCTCCGTGGGCGTTCAGGGTATATAGATGGCATAATTTTACAGGTCCGGATGGCTTCAAAAAGCTGGAAGGTGCGGGGTTGCTGTTGATGTCTCTTCGCTTGTTGCTATCGTAGATCGATTGTCTGTAATACCCGAGAGCGGGTAGGTAGTTTCCAGTCCCTCTGAAAGTATAGAAATCATGGATAAAGCCTGGTCTCCGCATTCCTGGCGGGAAAAAACAGTCATTCAGATGCCGGATTACCCGGATTCGGAAGCCCTGCGAGAGGTCGCGGGGCAGTTGGGAAGGCTGCCCCCGCTGGTTACCAGCTGGGAGGTAGAGAGGCTGAAGGACTACGCGGCCCAGGCGAGCCGCGGGCAGGCCTTCGTGCTGCAGGGAGGCGACTGCGCTGAGAATTTTGATGAGTGCGAGTCGAACAATATCGCCAACAAGCTCAAGATCCTTCTCCAGATGAGCCTCGTGCTGCTTTTTGGCGGCAAGAAAAAAGTCATCCGTGTGGGACGCTTCGCCGGGCAGTACGCCAAGCCGCGCTCGAGCGACCTGGAGACCAGGGGGGATGAGACCCTGCCGTCCTATCGTGGGGACATGGTCAACAATCTGAACTTTACCGAGGGCGACAGGATTCCCGATCCGCAGAGATTGCTCAGGGCCTACGAGCGCTCTGCGATGACGATGAATTTCATACGTTCGCTTGCCGCCGGCGGCTTCGCCGACCTCAACCACCCCGAGTACTGGCGGCTCGATTTTGTCCGAGATGAGAGCCTGCTCAAGGAATACCAGGGGATGGTCAATGCCCTGCGTGACTCGATAGGATTTGTCGAGAGCATCATGGGCTCCGGTGACAGTGAGATCAGCAGGGTTGATTTCTACTGCAGTCACGAGGGACTCCATCTCGAATACGAGGCGGCGCAGACCCGCCAGGTCCCGCGCCGGGATGGATGGTACAACCTGGCGACCCACATGCCCTGGATTGGTGAGCGTACGCGAATCCTCGATGGCGCGCATGTCGAGTATTTCCGCGGCATCGTGAATCCGATCGGGGTGAAAATTTCCCAGGCGATCGAGCCGGGTGAGTTGGTCGCGCTTGCCAGGATTCTGAATCCTGACAATGAACCCGGACGCCTGAGCCTGATCCATCGGATGGGAAATTCAAGCATCTCAGATGGACTTCCGGGCCTGGTCGAGGCGGTGAAGGAGAGCGGCGTCGAGGTTATGTGGATCTGTGATCCCATGCACGGCAACACCGAGTCGACCTCTGAAGGCGTGAAGACGCGTGATTTTGACAACATCCTGGGCGAGCTGCAGCAGGCTATGGACATCCATCGTGATTGCGGCTCTCGTCTTGGAGGCGTACACTTCGAGCTGACCGGAGATGATGTGACCGAGTGCATCGGCGGGGCCTGCGGGTTGACGGAGTCGGACCTTTCGACGGCCTATACGACCCAGGTAGACCCCCGGCTGAATGCTGGCCAGGCGCTCGAGATGGCCATGTTGATCGCCAAGAAAATGCAGGGCAGGTAGCTCCCGCCATCTGCCCCGGGGAGGATTGCCAGGGATGAGGTCGCTGCTGATCGGTCTTTTGCTGATCGTCACTCTAATCATTCCATTTATCTTCTGGGGAACCTCGTTCGAAGATTTCTTTTCGCCTGCGGGAACCAGGGGCCTGCTGGAGTCCTATGGCGGGTGGGCCTGGCTATGCGGGATGGCTCTGCTGACGGCGGATATTCTCCTGCCAATGCCGGCGACCGTGGTCATGTCCGTGCTGGGACTGATCTACGGCCCGGTTCTCGGTGGGGTGATAGCGGCGGCCGGATCCTTTCTCTCAGGCGTCATTCCGTATGTCCTCTGCCGCCAGCTGGGAAAAGGAGCTGCGCGGTGGCTCATCGGGGTGGAAGAGTTAGAGAAGGGAGAGCGGCTCTCCGGGAGGGTCGGGGGCTGGGCTGTGGCCCTGTCACGGTGGATGCCGCTCCTGCCGGAGGTGGTGGCCTGCTTCGCCGGGCTGGTGAGAATGCCGCCCGGGAAATATTTTGCCGCCCTGGCCTGCGGCTCGATTCCGATGGGTTTCGCTTTTGCCGCGATGGGACATATGGGCGGGGACAGACCTCTTCAGACCGTCGTTCTCAGTGCTGTAGTCCCGGCCTTGCTTTGGCTTGTCGTGGGGCGTACCCTGACACGACTTTCGGTCAACGATTGAAGGCGAGGCATCTGCAAGGGAATGAAACCAGAAGGTATGAGGATAGCAATGTGGTCCGGTCCCCGGAATATTTCCACCGCGTTGCTCCGTTCCTGGGGTAATCGGCCTGACACCCTGGTCAATGATGAACCTCTCTACGGAGCCTTTCTGAGCGAGACGGGATATGGTCATCCGGTCGCTGCGGAGATCATCGATCATTACGAAACCGACTGGAGCAAGGTGGTTGCCGGGCTGACCGGCGAGATCCCCGGCGGCAAGTCGATCTATTACCAGAAGCACATGGCCCATCATCTCCTGCCTGGAATGGGCAGGGAGTGGGTTCTCGAGCTTGATAATTGTTTTCTCCTGCGCGAACCGCGCGAGATGCTGACCTCGCTCATCAAGATCCTGCCGGAGCCCGGGGTGGCCGATACGGGGCTTCCCCAGCAATTGGAGATTTTTCGTATGGTCGAGGCCCAACTCGAGAAGATACCCCCGGTGCTTGACTCCCGGGATGTCCTGGAGGCGCCTGAGAGGCTCCTCGGGCTTCTTTGTGAGGAGCTCGGGGTTGAGTTCAACCCTTCGATGCTCTCCTGGCCGCCTGGAAGAAGGGATACCGATGGAATCTGGGCCCCTCACTGGTATGGAGAGGTTGAAAAATCCACCTCCTTCAGGCCCTATAAGGCCAAGGATGAGGAGGTTCCCGGGAAGTTCAAGGATGTGCTGCGGGAATGTATGGAGATCTACCAGGTGCTCTATGAGTATCGCCTAGGAAAATAAAAGCCCATGTTGCAGCAGTTTAACGAAAAGAATCGCGACCTGATCGTCAATATCAACGGTAAGCTCGTTCACCGTGACGAGGCGGGCGTCAGTCCCTTCGATTCGGTGGTGCAGGGCGGAGATGGAGTCTGGGAGGGACTGCGGCTCTACGATGGCAAGATCTTCAAGCTCACCGAGCATCTCGACAGGCTGCGAAGCTCGGCCCTGGCGCTCGCCTTTACCGACATTCCTCCTCACGAAGAGATCATCGGTGAGCTTCGGCGTACGCTCGAGGCCAACAACATGATGGATGGGGTGCACATCAGGCTGACCCTGACACGGGGAGTCAAGTTGACCTCGGGGATGGACCCGCGGCTGAACCAGGCTGGGCCGACCCTGATCATCCTGGCGGAACACAAGGCTCCGGTCTACGACAAGTCGGGCCTCAGCCTGGTGACCTCATCGATTCGCAGGTTCCCGCCTGACTGCCTGGATCCGAAGATCCATTCCAACAACCTGGTGCAGTCCATTCTCGCTAAGATCGAGGCCAATGCCGCCGGCGCCGACGATGCCCTGATGCTCGATGTGCACGGTTTCGTGGCGGAGACCAACGCGACACATGTCTTCATCGTTGACGATGCGGGGACGGTGCTCACCAGCCACCTGAAGGCTTGTCCAGAGGGGATCACCCGGGCCACGGTCCTCGATCTCTGTCTGCGGAATGAGATTCCCTTCAGGGTGAAGGACATCTCTCTCACGGAGGTGTACCGGGCGGCCGAGATGTTCTGTACCGGGACCATGGGAGAGCTCGCATCGGTTACCCAGGTCGATGGGCGCCCGGTCGGCCCTTCCGAGGTACCAGGTCCGGTTACCGCGGAGCTGTCAAAGCTCTACCTGAAGCAGACGGTCAACAGCGGCGAGCAGGTCGTCTGAGGTCGGTGCCTTCCGGGGGCGGAGTCTCGTTCTCCTAACAGGACTCGTAGGTGCAGTCGGCGAGGCCGTCTGTGGAGTCTCCATCCGTGCCGCAGTTCTGTATTCCCGGGGAAGGGGGAGGGGGTCCCGCCTGGAAGAGGAAAACGAGCAGAAAGACCGCGTCGGTGAGGTTAATCGAGCCATCGTCATCCGCATCCGCGGAGTCCTGGCAGGCCGGGGAGCCTTCGGCGCGGAAGAGCCAGCTCAGGATGAAGATTCCATCCGTCAGGTTGACCCCACCTGAATCATCCGCGTCACCGCGGCGAAAGGCGGTGATGGGTACTACTTTTTCGCCTTCCAGGAAGATGGTGCAGCTCAGGGGATTCTCTTCGGAGCAGTTGGTTCCGTTGAGAGTTCTCGCGATGACCTCGTAGACAAGCTCCACCCCGACAGGGGCGTCACGGTCAGTAAATATTCTAGAGCCGGGGCTGCTGGGATTTCCCAGGAACTCGCCGTTTCTGTAGACCTCGATGGATTCGTAGGGGGGCGGGGTGATCGTGTTGTACCAGACCAGGCGCACTCCGCCGCTGTTTCGCTCGGTGCAGGTCACCCTGTAGGGACAGACGTTGTCGTAGTAGCGAACATAGGGGATGAGGGTGAAATCGGAGCTCGTCAGGTTGGTGTTGTGTCCTTCGATGGCCAGGATGTTCTCGCCCTCCTGGAGCGTGTCGAGAGCATCTGCGGAGAAGGAGAACCAGTCCGGAGTGGGCGTCGCTTCATGGTCTCCGGCGGTTGTGTCGAAATTGGCAGGAATCCCGGCCGCGCCCATGCTGGCCGACCGGGCGAGCTCCACTCCATTGAGATAGGCGATGAAGCCATCGTCGTAGCGCATGCCGAGCTGGATGAAATTGATCGCGTTCAGATCCTCGATGTTGATGAACTTGCGGATGTAGACGCTCAGGTAGCCGGGCTGATCGGGAAGAATCTGCTGCATGTCATCGAGAATCGTGTTGTCGTCGACGTCACCGTAGCCGAAGCCCGAGGAGCCGACCTCCCATTCGAAATCGTCGAATTCAAGAGTGTTCCAGTCATCCGGAGGGGGTTCGGTTCCCTTGAGGTAGGTGTATTCCTCTCCCTCGTCAATCAGGAGGATCGACTCGGGGAGCTCCTGGGCATTTAGGCGGTTGACCGCGGCGATTTGCAGAAAGGACAGGATCGCCGCAAGCGCGAGCAGGCAGCCGTTTCTGTTCATGCTAATCATAAAATTGAATGTCCCTGCATGGAGTAGCGGGAGGTGGATGCGGGAAATCCCGCTCGTGCCTTCAGCTCCCGATGTTTAGTAGACCCGGCTTCGAAACCGACGCTCTCGATCTCCAAGGCTAACCTCCGGAGATCCACCGGGCAAGCAATGAAAATGACGCTGTCTACATGTCGAGGACGGCCTTGACCACGCCGGAACCGGGTTCGACCCAGCGGCTGAAGGATTCGACAAAAGTGTCACAGTTGCTGCGATGGGTGATCCACGGGCCGGTGTCGATTGCGCCGGATTCCATGGCTTCGATGATCTTCTTGAAGTCCTGGGGCCGCGAGTTGCGGCTGGCCAGGAGGGTTAGCTCCATGCGATGGAAATCAGGATCATGAAAGGTGATATCGTCCATGACGATGCCCACGAAGACAATCCGGCCTCCCTGCGCGACGAATTGGAAGCTGCCCATCATCGAGCTCGCATTGCCGGTCACATCGAAGACCACGGTCGGCGGCCTGCCATCGAGCGCCTTCGCCAGCCGGGCCGCCGCGTCCTCTCCGGCCAGGATGGTGTTCTCAACATTGAAATGTTCGTCGCAGAATCGAAGGCGTTCAGCGTCGAGGTCGAGAACGCTCAGGCGCGCGCCGGCCAGTTGGGCAAACTGGATGACGCTCAGCCCGATCGGTCCGCAGCCGACCACGAGAACGGATTCTCCGGGAACGATCCCGGCGCGTTCTACTGCATGGGAGCCGATTCCGAGCGTCTCGACCAGGGCCAGCTGGTCGGTTGAAAGCAGCCCGGAGCGGTGGAGCTTGCCGGCCGGAACAGAGATGACCTCGCGCATGCCGCCATCGATATGCACGCCCAGTACCTGCAGGCTGGTGCAGCAGTTGGGACGGTCGGCGCGACAGGCGATGCAGTTGCCGCAGTTCAGATAGGGCTCGACCGAGCACAGGTCGCCGGCCTGCAGCCCGGTCGAGCTCTCGCCGGGGTCGATCACCTCGACCCCAAGCTCGTGTCCGAGGATGCGGGGGTATTCAAAGAACGGCTGGCGTCCGCGGTAGGCGTGGAGGTCTGTTCCGCAGATTCCTACGCTCCTGACCCTTACCAGCACCCCCTCTCCGCTGATTCCGGCTGGCGGGTCGGTCTCGGTGACCAGCAGCCTGCCCGGTTCTTCAAGCACAATCGTCTTCATGTCGGCATTCTGCCAGCAAGCGGCCGGTGAGACCAGCCAGATTATAGAGCCGCCGCTTTCGGCTTTCGCATTGCGGATGGACCGCTTTGACAGGCGGGTAGTACAATAGGAGGTCGCCGTTGTTCGTTTCAGATCAGGAGTTGTTTTTCAATGAAAAGCCGTTTTTGCGTATACCTCGTGATGGGAGCTTTCTGTCTGTCGATGATTCTCTGCGGGTTGCCGCTTCGGGCCGCGGAGACCATCCTGGTCCCCGTCGAGGCGCAGTGGAGGTACCTGAGGGGGCTCGAGGAGGCCTCAAGCCCTGATCCCGCCTCCTGGCGTCTGCCGGATTTTGATGATTCGGCCTGGACGACCGCCCCGGCGGCTTTCGGTTTCGGCGAGGCCGGTCTCAGAACCGACCTGTCCGAACTGGAGCCGCCGATGAGAAGGAACTATACCTGTATCTTTCTCAGGAAGACCTTCGAGGTAGCCTCGCTCGCCACTCTCGAGAGCTATACCCTCTCCTCCCTTTACGATGATGGGTTCATAGTCTGGATCAATGGAAACGAGGTGCTGCGGGTGAACATGCCGGGGGAAACCGGAGATTTTGTCCCGGTGGACGAAGATGCCATGCGCAGCCACGAGGCCCGTGAGTTCGAGGATTTTGTCCTGCCCGACATACGGGATAGTGTTGTCGAGGGGACGAACCTCCTCGCGATCCAGGCCTTTAACGTTTCCGCTACCAGCAGCGATTTCGTATTCGAAATGAGCCTGGTCGACCCTTTCGGACCGGACATCACGCCTCCGACTCTCGCCTCGACGATTCCCTCGCCCGGCTCTGTCGTACGCAGTCTCAGCCAGGTAGAGATCTTCTTCGATGAGCCGGTGGGCGGGGTTGATGCCGCTGATCTATTGGTGAACGGCGCCTCCGCCGCGAGCGTTAGAGGTTCCGATTCCGGCCCCTACGTTTTTTCCTTTGAGCAACCGGAGGTTGGAGAGGTGATCTTTTCCTGGCGCGCCGACTCTGCTATCGCCGACCGGGCAGAAACGCCGAATTTCTTCCAGGGAGGCATCTGGAGCTGCCGGCTGGACCCTGACGCACCTCTCGATCCCATCGTGATCAGTGAGCTGCTTGCCTCCAACCGTTCCGGGCTGCGCGATGAGGATGGAGACAGCTCCGACTGGATCGAGCTTCACAACGAAGGTGCGAGCGCGGTGGGCCTCGGCGGCTGGGCGTTGAGCGATGATGGCCGGGACCTGGCCAGGTGGGTCCTGCCCGATGTGACGATCGAGGCGGGCGGCTACCTGGTGGTATTCGCATCGGGCAAGGATCGGAGGGATCCGCGCGAAGAGCTGCACACCAATTTCAGTCTCAGCTCCGATGGCGAGGGGCTCTACCTAAGCAGCGCGGAGTCGCCGCGCACCGTTATTTACCGCTACGAGTCCGTACCGCCGCAGAGGCCGGACTACTCTTATGGGGTCGGGGCCGGAGGGCAGGTCGGCTATTTTTTCGAGCCGAGCCCCGGTGAAGAGAACTCCGATGCGCAGATGAGGGTTTCTTTCGTCGAGGACCCGGTCTTCAATTTCGAGCGAGGTCTTTACGACGAGGGGTTCAGCCTCGATATATCGACGGCTACCGAGGGGGCCAGGATCTATTACACCCTCGATGGCGAGGTTCCAACGTCCGGGCGAGGGGAGCTCTATACCGGTCCCTCGCTGATCGACGGCTCCGGCGGCAGGGCGGTGGTGACGATTCGGACCGCGGCCTATAAGGATGGATACCTGCCTTCGAACATCATCACTCACAGCTATATTTTTTCCGACAGGGTTCTCTCTCAGCCCGCCCGTCCGGCGGGTTTTCCCGCAGGCTGGACCGGGGCGCCGAGGGCTGACTATGAGATGGATCCGCAGATTACCGACAACCCGGCCTATAGCGCCAGTGTGCGGGAGGGGTTGCGCTCCCTGCCGAGCATCTCGATCGTAGCCCGTGTCGCTGATGTCTTCGGTTCCCAGGGGATCTATTCGAATCCCGGTGGTACGGGAGTGAACTGGGAACGCCCCTGCTCTGTCGAGTACATCCTTCCCGATGGAAGCGAGGGTTTCCAGATCGATTGCGGTATCAGGATCCTCGGCGGCGCGAGCCGCAATGCCAGCATTCCCAAGCACTCCTTTCGCCTGCTCTTCAAGAGCGATTACGGGCGTCCCAGGCTGAAGTACGAGCTCTTTGAGGGCAACCCGGTAAGCAGCTTCGATACGCTGGTGCTCAGGGCCAATTATAATAACTCCTGGGTGCATTGGGATGGCGGGCAGCGCCGCCGCGCGATGCTCATCCGCGACCAGTTCGCCAAGGACACCACCCTGGACATGGGCCAGCCCGGAGCCCATGGGCGTTTCGTCAACCTCTACGTTGGCGGCCTGTACTGGGGTGTCTTCAACCTGGTCGAGCGTCCGAGCGCTCCCTTTGCCGCCGACCACATGGGTGGTGAAAAAGAGGAGTGGGATGCCCTCAACTCCGGCAACGCCATCGATGGAAACGGCACGGCCTGGAGCCAGGTCCACTCAGCCTCGGCGGGAGTTGGAGGAGATGCCGCCCGCCTTCTCGCCCTGCGTGAACAGCTGGACATAGAGAACCTCATCGACTACCTCCTGCTGAATTACTACGGGGGCAACCACGACTGGGACAATCACAACTGGTACGCCGCCCGGCACCGGGTGGAGGGCGGCCAGTGGAGGTTCTTCAGCTGGGATGCCGAGAGGATTCTCGAGGGGATCGGAGACAACCGTTTGAACGTCAACGAGGGTAATGCTCCAACGGGAATCCATAACCGACTGCGGAACAATTCCGAATATCGCCTGATCTTCGCTGACCGCATTCACCGGCATTTCTTCAATGGCGGAGCTCTGACTCCCGAGGCGACAGCTGCCCGCTTCTTGCGCCGGGCGGATGAGGTCGAGGTCGCCGTTGCCTGCGAGTCCGCAAGGTGGGGGGACTACCGCCGGGATGTTCACCAGTGGCGTAACGGTCCCTATGAGTTCTACCGTCCGGATTCGCATTGGCTGGTCGAGAAAAACAGGCTCCTGGCGACCTATTTTCCCAGGCGCTCGGAGCAGGTCCTGCGAACCCTGACCTCGGCGGGACTCTACCCCCGTATCGCGGCGCCGGTCTTCAGCCAGGGAGGCGGGCTTGTTGAGCCCGGCTTCGGACTCGCGATGACGCGGCCGGCAGGTCAACAGGGCGAGATCTACTACACCCTCGATGGGAGTGATCCGAGGGTGCCGGTGAGCGGCGCGGTCTCCGGTGCCGCTGTCCGCTACAGCGCGGCGGTTTCCATTTCGGACTATACGATCGTCAAGGCTCGCCTGCGCGCTGGAGCCCAGTGGAGCGCCCTCAACGAGGCGGTCTTTACCTTGCCGCCGGCTTACGATTCCCTGCATATCAGCGAGCTTATGTACCACCCCCCGGGGGGACGGGAATTTGAATTTATCGAGCTGGAGAATTCAGGGGAGCTGACCATTGATCTCTCCGGGCTCGCGTTCACCAACGGCATTGAGTTCAGCTTTCAGGATGGTGAGGTGCTGCCGCCAGGCGAGCGCTATCTCCTCGTCGCCAACGAGGCGGTTTTCCAGGAGGCCTTCCCCGATGCCCCCGTCAGGGGGGAATTCGGCGACAGCCTCTCCAACGGAGGCGAGAAGCTCACCCTCAAGGATGGCGAGGGGTTGACCATTGTCTCCGTCGATTACGATGACGATGGCTTCTGGCCGATTTCAGCCGATGGCTATGGCCGGTCACTTGTGCTTGCGGACCTGGAGGGTGACCCTGACCGGCCGCTCACCTGGCGTCCCAGCGCCGAAATTCACGGAAGCCCCGGACGCGCGAATGGAGCTGCCGGTGTTTCCGCCGTGTGGATTAACGAGGTCGTCAACTCTGCCGGTGGAGGGGTCGAATTGTACAACCCCTCCGCGAGCGAGGTCGACGTCAGCGGCTGGCAGCTCAGTGATGAGCTGTCCGGCGCGGGAGCGCTGCCCGGCTTCCAGTTGCCGGCGGCTTCCCTGATCCCCGCAGGCGGCTACCTGGTGATTTCCGAGGCCGCCCTGGGGGCGGCCGTCTCGCTTTCCGCTTCCGGCGGTGACATCTATCTCAGCTCTCCGGTTGAGCCCGCTGAATGGATCGTCGGCGTGGGCTATGGCCCCGCCGAGGGAGGAGGGAGCAGCGGGACCTGGGTCCATTCGACCGGCCGGGATTTTACAGCGCTCGAGTCCCCGACCCTGGGAGCCGGGAACTCGAGTCCGCGTGTGGGCTCGGTTGTCGTGAACGAGATCCATTACCACCCGGCCGTGGAACCCGAAGGCCCTGAGCCTATGGAATTCGTCGAGCTCTTCAACCGGACCGAGGTTGAACAGCCGCTTTACGATTCCGAGCGGGGCGCAGGCTGGACGCTCAACGGACCCAGGGACCTGGCTGATGAAAATGAGTTCATCTTTCCTCCGGGAGCCTTGATACCCCCGAGGGGTTTTCTGTTGCTGGTCAGCGGAGATCCCGCGGTTTTCAGGGCGAGACACCAGGTGCCGGCCGGGGTCGTGGTGGTGGGGCCGTTTGCCGGCGGACTCGCCAACGATGGAGAGCGTCTGACACTGTCGAGACCCTGGTCCGATGCCGAGCTGATCGTCGATCACGTGCGTTACAATGACCGCTCTCCGTGGCCCGCCGGGGCTGATGGCGGGGGGGCATCGCTCGAGCGGGTCTCTACCTCGGCCTATGGGAACGAGGCCGCTAATTGGGGCGCATCCCTTGCCGCGGGCGGGACACCGGGGCGGCTGAACTCGATTGCTGAAGAGGATGAGCCCGGAGGCTGGCAGATCCCCGGGGATTTCAGCCAGGATGGACGGCTCGACCTCACAGATGCGGTAGCCCTGCTCGGATTCCTTTTCCAGGGGGCGCCCGCCGCGTTGCCCTGTGGGGACGGCACCGTCACCGACCCGGCCAACATCTCGCTGCTCGATGACAATGCCGATGGGGGAGTGAATCTCTCCGATGCAGTCTACGTTCTTGTCTACCTCTTCAGCGGCGGGCCGCCGCCGGTCGCCGGCGCCGATTGCCTGCAGATCTCCGGCTGCGAACAGGTCTGCGGCGAATGAAGGGACCCTCGGAAATCGTCAAGGATTCCTGGAGTCTCGGAGATATCGAGTTTGAGAGTACGGAAAGTTTCCGGGTTCCCGTTGCCCGGCTCTTCGGCTACGTCGCCGACCTGAGAAACCTGCCATCCTGGAGGCAGGAGGTCAGGAAGGTTGCGAGTCTCTCCAGCGTCGAAGGAGCGGCCGTCCCCGGCGACAGCTTCGTTCTCGATGTCCTTCAGGGCGATAGCCAGGTGGAGGTCAGAGTTGAGATCAAGGCACTCGAGAAGAATCGTCTGCTGGAGCTGGAGATCTCTTCGAGCTCATACCAGGCGATCGAGCTCTACCGATTTGAAGAGGACGGAGGTAACACACGGCTCGAATTTTCCTTTAAAGCCACGAGACCCGGTCTCCTGGTGCGGACGCTGGCGCTCTTCATGGGCTCCGCTTTCAGGGAGGACCTGGAGAAGAAACTGGCGAGTCTCAGGTCCGCGGTCGAGGAGAGAGAGAGCGTCAGGAGCCGCCTGCGGCAGTATGGAGCCGCGGTTCACGAGCGGTTGTGTCCCGCCTTCGAGGAGGCGCGCGTCAGCTATCCCCCAGCTGCAGTCCTGCTGCTGGGCTTGAAGCAGGAGCGTGTGCTCGATGTCTATGCCCGCGACAGGGGTGGGGACCTCGCGTTCATTCGTCGTTATCCAGTGCTGGGAGCGAGCGGGACGGCCGGTCCGAAGCTGCGTGAGGGTGACCGCCAGGTACCCGAGGGGGTCTATGCAATCGATGAGCTCAATCCGAACAGCCGCTTTCACCTCTCGCTCCGGGTCGGCTACCCCAACGCGTTTGACCGGGCTCGGGCGAAGGAAGATGGCCGGGCCGACCTCGGCGGCGATATCATGATTCACGGTGGGGACTCATCGGCAGGTTGCCTTGCCATCGGAGACAAGGCGGTCGAGGAGCTCTTTGTTCTGGCCGCGGATTGCGGTCTCGCAAATACCAGGCTGGTTCTCAGTCCGGTCGATTTCAGGAAGCGGGAGCTGCCCCTGTCGTGCTGGAACCGGGCTGCCTGGACGGAAGAGCTCTACGATTCGATCAGGAGTGAGCTGGCTGACCTGCCGGAGGCGGATGCCGTGCTCCCCGGAGGGCTGGGAGCCGTAGGGATATGAAACAGGCGAAAATCCATTTTCTCGGAACGGGAGATGCCTGGCATTCCGAGGGGCGGCACCACCAGGCGATCCTGCTGAGGCTGGCCGAGGGGAACGTATTGGTAGACGCCGGCTCGACAGTCTGTCTCAGCCTTGATCATG
>Ga0315318_10000220_pt1 | contig 22940 bp, 24 predicted proteins | sample M1200m3416metaG_FD_203703 | JGI IMG/M metagenome (GOLD analysis project Ga0315318, IMG submission 203703) | Ammonia-oxidizing marine archaeal communities from Monterey Bay, California, United States - M1 200m 3416 | ecosystem: Environmental > Aquatic > Marine > Coastal | place: USA: California... | reverse complement strand
TACCTTTTTGTCTTCCTAATTCTTCTAACTGTACTTTAGTTAGTTTAGAAAGTTCTTTTTTAGTAGTCTTCTTTGTCTTTGTAGCAATTTTAGGTGCTACTTTTTTTACTACTTTTGACGGAACTTTTTTACCAAAAAATATTTCTGTTAAAGTAGGCCATCCTTTGAAAAAACTCATTGTTTTTCTCCTATGTAATGTTTCAGTTTTATATCCTTATACAAAACTCAAACTATTTCTTTTCTATTACTTTATAATCTTTCCATACATCTTTTTTATATGACGAATCTAGTAATACTGCTATCAACATTGGAATACCAATTATTATATAAAATAGAACAAGTCCTAAAAACAAAAACGGTGTTAATAAAATTGCTAAAAATGTTTCTTTATCCATTTTGGCATCTTTTTGAGTTAGGATGTCTTTTACAACGAAACGTTCCATGACTCATATTCTTTTTATATCTTGGTTGACCTCTTTTTGTTATTATTCCTGGTACTGCTCTTTTACCCATATTAATATTCCTATTAAGCATATTCTAGTTTACTTCGTCTTGCTACTGCCCAAATAAACAACACAATTATACATAATACTAAAATTAAAAATAATGGTCTATCTAATAATTTATCAAATGTATAAAGTCTTGTTAATTGTATTGTTAATGCCTCTACTTTATCTGCTAAAATAAATGCCATTAACAAAGCAGGTCTGCTAAACTTGTATTTCTTTGCTAGTACTCCTAACAATGTACAAATGCCAAGTATAGCATAATCTTCCCAACCGCCTGTATATTGTACACAGGCCCATACTATAAAGACCACTAGTAGTGGAAAATAGTATTTATACGGTACATAGGTGATGAGGGCAATATAACGGTTGAACAAAATACATACTATTCCAACAATTACTGTGGCCCACATAAACCCAAACGTTAAACTATCAAAAAATCTTGTATCATTAGCAAGGTCTGGAACTCCTAATTCAAAACCCAAATACATAAACAATGCCATTAATACTGCGGCAAAACTTGCTCCTGGTATTCCAAATAATACTGTTGGGATCATTGATGTTGCTTTTTGAGAATTATTAGCACCTTCTGGACCTATAACTCCTCTAATATTTCCTTTGCCAAATTCTTCTTCAGGGTGTGTTGCTACTGTTGAACCATATGCCATCCAATCTCCCATAGCACCACCTACGCCTGGGAGAAATCCTATAAAGGCTCCAATGGCTCCTCCACGTAAGGCATCCCATTTATATTTCCATACTGCTTTAATGCCTTCCCAAGTTTGTTTACTATGAAGGTCTTCTCCTATTGGTGCTATTGATTTACCTTTTCTCCATCCATCTAAAATTTCTGGGAAAGCAAACAAACCAGCAACAAATGGCATAAGTTGAATACTGTCTGCTAAATAATCCCAATTAAATGTAAACCTATCAACATTAGTAGTAGGATCTACTCCGATAAGTCCTATAAAAATTCCTACAGCGATTGCTATTAAACTTCTAACCCAAAATTTATTACTAACAAATCCTACACAGGCTAAACTTAACATTACAAATGCCCAGAGTTCGGGTATGCCAAAGTACATTATAAGTTTTGCATACCAAGGCAATAAAGCAAAAGTAAGTGTACCCCAAAGTAAACCATTGACTGTGCTTGTTGTAATTGCTGATGTTAAGGCGTATGTAGCCTTGCCCTGTTGTGCTAAAGGATGTCCATCCACCATTGTTGCCGCGGCTGAATTGGCGCCAGGTATTCCTAAAAGTATTCCGCTGTATGTGTCACCGGTTGTACTTGCGGCCACAACTGCCATACAAAATACTACACCTAAGTATGGGTCAAATCCAAAGAAACCTATAAAACCAAATAAGGCTACAAGCCCCGTTGTGGCTCCAGCGGCCGGTATTAGTCCTATTATTAATCCGTAAAATGTTCCTGCTAGTAATGTTAGTATGGCATCCATATGATATCTTATTAATATGTTTACTATTAATTATTTAGAAAATGAACGCTCTAAGGTATTATTGAGCTATTTTCTTTTATGTATAGATCTGGGTGTTGTTTGGTGTTCTGTTTTCTTAGGTCTTAATGCTTTATTAGATGACATGATACCTGCTAATTTTTTCATATGATTTAGTGACTCATCTGTATCTTCTTCTTCATCTTCTAGTTCATCTTCAATTTCTTTAGCAAGTTCGTCTGCCATTCCTTTTGTAAGAACTGTTTCAGGATTTGGTTTTTCCCAATCCATTTTAGGTTCATATGCTTCCCAAAGTTCAGATAATATCTGCCAAGCCTCTCGCATTGTATCTTCATCATCGTTGCCCATAATAGATTTAAAATCATCTTTCATAGCATCTGTAATTGGTAAACGATCTTCTTCCCAATTCATGTCTAATTCGCTTTGTTCAATTCCGTCTGTAGTAATACCAGTATCTATTATAGACAGCATCCAACCTTTAGGTAATTCATCACCATTTCCGCCTGTTAGATGAGACCAGTTTTGATACCAATCTTTAAGTGCTAAATCTCTGTTGCTCTCTTCTGTTACTACTTCTTCTCTTGCTTCAATTTCTTCAACTGCCGCTTCGGCTTCAATTGGTAATTCTTTTTCTACTGCTTCTGCTGTGGCCAACATAGCATCTAAAAAAGGTTGATGTTCGTCATCGTAGCCTTTCTTAGCCGCAATTTTTAACCATTCCCAAATGACCGGTCTAGCATCAGCATTTGAATCAACATCAGATAAGTTATCAAACAATTCATCATCGCCAAATACTTCGCCTATGGCATCAGTGGCTGATTGTCCATCTTCGCCTGCTATAATAGGTTTTGCCATAATTTCTTTAAATTTTGCTACGTCTTCATCACTTGTAGGTAAATGCCATGTACCTTCTCTTACAACTGAATCTGCCCATTTCTCAAATTCTTCAACAGGTTCTTTCATCTTATATTTAGGATCAAAGTCTTGTACTTCTACATCACCTTTTAACCATTTACTAGCAACTGCTGTCATCATTTGAGCATCGTGTTTATTTTCAAAACTGTCATCTAAATTAAAAATAGATCTTGCTAAATCGTCATTTTTTGTACGAACTGAAATTGTAGTTAAAATTCTTCTGATTAACGAATGTGTTGGATTTTCAGTATGGTCCAATCCTTCTGTATCATTTGGTTTTTTAAATTTATTTGCCTTAACAAATTCAAATTGCTTTTTAATTAAACCATCTTCTTCTTCATTTGGTGTAACAACAATTTTAGTCTTACCTTGAATAATGTCATGTAGTGGTCCCATATCTTCTTGTACTTTCTTTCTTGCTTTAAGTACTGTAGGCAATAAACTTTCTAATTCTGTTTGATCAACATTTCTTATTAACTTACTTTTTAGTTCATCAATATCTGACTCATCATATGTTGATTCTGTTGGTTTAAAGTTTTCAGAATATATCTTATAACCTTTTGGTTTACTAAGAGTTGCTACTGTTTCTTTTAATCCTTTATAACGTTTTTTAGCATCAGAAATAATATCAGCGGAATCTTCATGAATAAACCCGTCAGCACGGTTTAGTTTACGAACAAAATTTCTTAAGTCATACATTTCTTTTACACATTCTACAATGTGTGAACCTAACTCGTCGTGTGGGTTACCGCCAGCGTTGACGTGTCTTGCCATTGCTCTAGCACCTGGCAAGTATTTGAAAGGAAATTTAAATCTTTCTTTTGAACTATTTTCAATAAAGATTGCTTGTATTTGTCTACTTCTAGATCCTCGTTTATCTTCGTCTACTGCTGATCTATGTTTTACTATAATTTTTGCTGATTCAACTGTTTGGTAACTTGTTTTTGTTGATCCATACATTCTGCTGACTGATTCCATGGTTATCTCATCCGTTGTGTATTGAGAACTATTTTTAGTAATAGCCTCATAATCTCGTTTATCTAACTGATTCTTACCTATGTTTCTTACATCAAAGTTCATCATGTTTCTTTTAGCAAACTTTCTCATTTCTTTTAAAAAACCAAACCAACTACGTTGTATTGATTCTGGTAAATCGCCACTTAAACTTTCAGCAAAATAAATTGTAAAGTTAGCAGGGTCTATTATACTAATTGTAACAGGACCGTACTTATTTCCTTCAACAATGTAGTTAAAATCAAACAATCTTGCTTGTTCGGACTCTAATACAGCACCAGCACCTTCGTCGGCAATGTTTACTTCGCCGAATTTACTGGCTAAATTTTGATATAATGTGTCGGCTATTTTATTAATCAGTTCCATATAATTATTTATCCATTATATGACTACAAAGGGCATTGGCTCGATATAGTCATCTTCACTTGATCTCATATCTTTTTGTATACTAGGGTCGTATGTTCCTAAAAATACAGCAATTCTTAAAGACAAAACAAGTGCCATAACTAAATCGTCATGTTCCCCAGGCTTACTTTGAAAACTATTACCACTTGCTACAAACGTTTTTAACTGTGAGATAAGAGATTTACTGTAAATTGTTAGTTTTTGATTTTCTACTAACTCTTTTAACTTGGCACAAGAAGATAGTTTGCTTTTATGTGTTGTATTAAATCCTTTTCTAAAGCGTCTAACGTGACCACTTCTAGCAGGCTCGCTCATAAAATAACCGTGTATTGTTTCTTCACCTTGTTCTGCTATTGACACAAGTGCCGCTTCACCTAATGTGTTATTTTCTACACTATAATAAATGTTATTATTGTCGTCTGTTATCTCAAATATATATTTTGTAATTTGTTTTAAAATAGTTATTTGTTCTTGTATTGTTGTTTTATTATGTTGCCATTCGGCACATTGTTTCATACCAGGTAATTCAAATACTTGAATAGCACTATAGTCGCCACCTGTACCTAAACTTGGATCTAATCCAACAACATACGTTTTACCTTTTTTAGGTTTCTGGTACCAACGTACTTGTCCTTGTTTATATAAAGGTTCTTGTCCTTCTAAACTTGCTAATATAATTGGGTTAATTAATGTTTCGTCAAATATAATTGGTTCGCATTCGTGTTCACGTTTAAATCTTTCAATTCCTATTCGTCCACGTTCATCATCGGCCCATTCTTTATCTCTATCTGGGTGTTCATCCCATAAGGCCTTAAAAGCATGAAATCCATTAACACCTACCTCATTTTCGTTAACCTTAACAGCATTACCAAAATTATCTAAAACTTTATTTGCTTCAGTCCACATTAACCAAAATTGATCTTCATCACTATTTGGTGTACTTGTAATAATTGCTTTACCACCAGTTGCTAGTGTAGGTGAAATGGAAGTCCAAAACTCTCTTGCTATATTATTTCGCACAAAAGCAAACTCATCACAGTATAGTAATGTAATGGACATACCTCTTCCTGTTGTTTCAGTTGTTGCTTGTGATACAATCCTACTACCGTTTTCAAATTCAATCGATCCTCTATTGTAGTTTGTAACACCTGCTCTAATATAATCAGGGCAAAGTTCATATCCGTACCTAACACGTTGCATAATTTCTTGAGCACCGGCGTGTTTATGTGCCGCAACTAATATTACACTATCAGGAATAAACATAGCATACCATAATAAGTATCCAGCCGCTGTTGTAGTTTTACCCATTTGGCGACTTAACAAATTTATACTAAATCTATTTTCGTGATAACTTTTTACAAGTGTATGTTGAAACGGATATGCTTTATACCTAAGTTTACCTGCAACAGGATGTTGAATAAACAAATAATTTTTAAGAAAGTACTCTGGTCCAGTTACTGGATTAGCACATTTAATAAATTTATCAAGTTGCTTTTCAGTAAACTGTTGCCCTCTATTGGCTTTTTTAATTATTACGCCATCTAAACTCTTGTTCATATATGTATTTACTCAAGAAAAAGCCAGGTATATTACAACCTGGCTATGTATGTTTTGTAAAAAATATTACTCTATGTCGGTATATGCTTTTTTGAGTTTCATAACTAATCTGTTATGTCCATCATTACCTACGGTTGGCATAGCCTTTGGTCTATTAATTCCACCTGACATTTTATTGAGTTGAGTATCAGTATCAGCATATTCTTCGTCTGGTGAGTTAGAATATTCTTCAACTGGTTGAGCGTCGGCCTCCGGTTGATTAATATCAGCATCTGTAACAGGTGTTAATCCTGCTAAACTTAAAATTTGTGCTAAAGTATTTGTATCCATAGAAACCATTTCTGGCTCTTCTGTTACTACTTCTTCAGCAACTTCTTCTTCAGCAACTGGTGTATCTTTAATTACAGCAATTACTGGAGTTTCTGCTATTTCTTCTTCAACTTTTTCTTCTACTTCGTCGTCATCTGTTGAATCGCCTTGCTTTTTAGCAATAGCATCACGTAAGCCTGCTGGCAATTTCTTTTGTGCCGCGGTTAATTCTTCAGCAACTTCTTCAGTAGTTTCTAATGCTTCTACTGTTTTTTTAAATTCCGATATTTCTTTTGCTTCGGTTTTAGCGAACTCTTCTTCTTGGATTTCCCTAAAAAGCCCAGCAACTTTGTGTAAATCTATTAATTTGTTATCCATTGTTATCTCCCTGCCACTGGTGATTTAGTACCTTGTGGCAAATCACTAGTTGTTTTAGCCTTTTCTGTTTTTCCTCCAGCAATTTCTATGTCAGGTGTTTCTTTTGTTAGTTCTTTAAAGAAACCTAATTTAGATTCTGCTGGTGCTTCACCCGAAGCATATTCTGATCCAAGATTTGCTACATAATCCTCACCTTGTGCTTTTACTGATTCTTCTCTAGCAACTTCTTCTGGATGATCGCTGTTAATAACAACTACGTGATTACCAGGAATACCTGCTAAATTTACTAAATCAGCGTGTACAATTTGTGGTGTGCTTGGATATGTTAATGTAACTTCAAAAATTGTTACTTCGCTATTACGAAGATTTTGAAAGTCCATTGGATGTTCTTGAATTGGTGTTTGTTTAGGAGATGTAATATCCTTAACATCATACTTGCCTAGCACTCTTTCAATAAGATCCATTAATTCTGGCTCGGCTTTCATGGCCAATTTAACCTTGAATTTATATTCTTTTACTGACTCTGCCTCTACCAAGTATTCATTAAATAATTTCATTTTAATCTCCCATTGTATTATAACTATTTATTATCTTTTTTAAGAATTCTGTCAAGCAATTCGTTGCGACTCAGTACTGTTGCTTCGCCATCTTCGGGATATGTGCCATCAAACTTGCCCATATCTCTATCAATTCGAGCATCAAGAGCCTTTTTTCGTAGTTGTAATTCAACCATTTTTAGTTTTTTATCTATTTTTGCCTGTTTGGCATTAAGTGTGATAGTTAGCATTTTACTTGCTGTATCAAATATTTGTCCACTAAACCTTGCTTCTACGTTCATACCCAAATCCATTAAGTTATCAAATGTTTCTTCGGCCTTAGTAGCAATAGTATCCATTTCTTTATCATTTGCTGTTAAATTTTCAACACCTGCTAAAGCGGATTCAATAGTATCAACTGCTTTTAATTCTTTTTCTACTTTATCAACTACTTCTAATGATTTTGCTGGCTCAATTTCTTCAGGAAGTACTTCTGTACTATCGTCATTAGGAGCAATATTAAGTAATTCTTCTAATTTTTTTGTCATTTTAGATTTACCTTAGTGTATAAGGTATTTAGCCGCGGCGTTTTCCTTGGTGAAACAAATCGTTTTCTGTTACTACTCTGAAACGTATACGTTTTTGCTTACACCAGGCTGTTGCGGCTTCCCATTTAGCCATATTTTGTACTACGGCCATTTGTCTAGGTTTACTTTTACCGGCGGCTTCCATTGTAGATTGATTACTTGGCTTAATTTCAATTACTTCTGAACGCTTCTTGCCTTTAGCATCTTGATATTGAACAAAGAAATCTGGAACGTATGTACTTCGCTTTCCGGTTAACGGATTTTTATAAGGAATTCTTACTGCTTCGCTGGCCCAACCTATAACTCCATGACTGTTATCACAGAAAGCCATAAAGGCGTGTTCCCAACTGGATCTATAAATTGGTGTTTTTGTGCCGGCGTATTTGTCTGGATTTTTAAGTGTATATCGACCGCGGGCAATTCCCTTGCCTATCATTCGACAATATTCCTTAATACTACTGGATTTGGTGTTCTGTTGGTAGAAAAACCTAACACACTAGTCTTCTTTCTTACATTATTAATCATTGCTATTAATGTTATTTGAATATCGTCTATTGTTTCTGTTTGTAAACGATCAATAAGTTCCATAACATTAATTTCTTGTATGACTCCTATTTCAAATAAACTGTCTGTTAGAGTATTTGCTGTTTCCTCGTCATTATTTGTTTTTGTTAAGAAGAAACTTTTTACTGCTTGGTGCTCGCTTGGATCAATATTAATACTTTGAACATAATGACCATTAAAGAACTTTCTAGTTCCTAACTTTTTGTCTACTGTTTGGCCTACGTTAGTTGAAGCATATAAATTATTTGACATAGCACTATACCCACGTTCCATTTACTTTTTTCATACTTTGTGTGATTTCACCTACTTCTGTTATTTTAGTTCCATCTTCTAAAATTACTGTTCGTTTGCCGTCAATTATTTTTCCTTGATCTTCCATCACACTATTAAAATCTTTTTTCCCGGTATAATAAGCGTCACGTACATTACCAGGTAACGGAAATGACCAAGCATTAGTTCTGTTTTTTGCTTTTGCTATATCTGAGGCTTTTATCACAACTACATCTTCTTTCCAACCTTCTATATGTGATTTTTTAGGTGTAAGATTTTTAGCCTCAATTACTCGATTCATCCTCTTATCAGATAGATCTTGTTTATAAGAGTCTACATAGTTATCAACCATATCTTCCCATTTTTTATTATTAAGAGGATCGTTTGGTGAGAATTCTTTATCATAATGTAAGTCACCAAAACCTCTAGGGCCGTTTATTAACTCACCAGGTTGTCCGCCATCCATCCATCCACTAGCATATTTTACAGTTTCATACTGAACCTGGAATGTATTTTCTAATATATCACTCGCACTATGATCATGATTATCATGATTAAAATTAGTAATCATCGGATTAACTAAAGTATATTCTGAGAACTTTTTTGCTCCATATATACTGTACAACTGAATACTTTTAAAAAATGGTTGTGCCCTTGGGCGAGTCATTCCCCAATCTAATTCTCTCAGTCCTGTATATGTATCAGGGGCGGCAGTATACCTTTCCAACTCTCCGTTTTTCTGATCTTCATAATAATAATCTAAATAAGAATACCACAAACGTTTTGAAACATCTGACATATCATCATGTATTCGTATCTGAATGGGTTCATAATTTAATTTAGTTTGGATCGATCTCCAACGATTATATTGATTCATCAATTGTGTATCAAAAGTAAACGATGGTAAGTCAGTTGATTTAACTAACATACTAGCATGATCTTTAATGTCTTGGTGAACTAATTTTGCGGCTGTGTCTGAAAAATTAAACACAACAAAAAATAAGAATTTCTGTTTTGGTGCTAATCGGAAATTGCCATCTGTGATAAGTCTAGATGCGTGTTGATAATCTCGTAAGAGTTTCTTACTGCTCCAGTCTTTCAGACTTAATTTCGGAGGATCCCAGAAGTTACCTTCTGCCATTTTGCCTCTCCTTAAATACCAGAGCCGGTAATATTTTGACTTGAAGTTCTAGGAACTGGCGCTCCAACTCCTGCACCAACTGGTAATTGTACCGCATTATCAAATCTAATTGACATTGTGATGTTTGCTGGTTCAGATGAAGCATAGTTTAAATCGTTATAGTTAACGTTCTCAATGTAGCAACCCCATAGTGTCCACTCTTCCAATGTAATTGGAGGATTAGCACCGTTGCCGCCGTCTAATAATTCAAAACGTGTTACAAACTTATAGTCCATACCAGCGGACGCTGATGCTTGTTCCATAAAGTCAAATTGCCTTTGAACTTGCTGGCCGACTAATTTTGAAACATTACTTGATACATCATCTCTAATGTTAACTGATACCGGATCCCAAGTATGCTTACCAATAATATGAACTTTTGAGTTGTAAACATCTACTGGAATTGCTTCAAAATTAACACTTGGACGGGTTATGTCCATAACCTGCTTTGTAAGTTCTGCTGTTGCCTTTTCTATTCCGAAGTTCTCAAATGCCACTCTAAAGCGATATTTAAGTTTCGGCATTAACAGACCTTGATTCGAAGCCGTTTGATTGCCTCTCAAAGGTACTGTAAATTTATTTAATGACGAATGTGGCATATCTTATATCTCCTTTAATTTTAATATCCTTATTAATATAATTATTTATCTTATTAACTGACCGAAAAAATAGGGCGGTTTAATCGCCCTATTTTAATGATTAAGCAATAGATCCTGTGTTCTGTATCCTAACTGGAATGTAAATAAACTCAACTGATTTAACAGGTTCAACAGCAACGTCTAAATATAATTCATTTCTGTCTATTCTAGCCGATGTGTTATTAGTTTCATCACATACTACCAAGTAATCATACAAACCACGTTTTGAAACTAAATCGTTCATTATTGAATCAACAACACCTTTAATTTCATCTCTAGTTAATTTGTCATTTGGTTCAAATACAAATGGTTTTGTAACTTCACCTAATCTTTCTCTAATGTATGCTACAAGTCTTGCTACGTTAATTCTATCTAAAGCACTAGACGTCGCGTGTCTTGTTTTATTACCAAAGTTAAGTATACCAACACCTGGGAAGAACGATATAGGATTAATCGCATTTTCATATAACGTATCTCTTAAAGACTCTTTAATACCAACTGTTTTAAATTCACCTTCGCTATCAATATGTCCTAATGCTGTAGCATTATCTACACCACCTCGTCTTGTTCCTGCTGGAGCAAACCAAGGATAACTAGTGTCATCTGAACGTAATATCGTTCTCAATGCCATATGTGTTGGAGGAACAACAATACTATTTCCATCTAAATCTGTAGTTCTACCCGATGGGTAAAATACACCTAAATAAGTATCTGCTGTAACCAAACCATTATCATTATTATCAATTGCTAGTTTAGTATTCTTAGCCCAATTTTGTACATCTGTACTATTCGGTGCCAATCTAAACGGAGCATCTCCAAGAATAAATCCTGTGTTACGTCTTTCATTATTAAGTGATACTAGGTTAGCCATAAGTTCTGAATACCCAGGAGCAACTAATATGTTAAAGTTACGTTGTTCTTCACGAATCTCATCAGATCCTGTAACTGCTGATTTCATTGCTGATACAATAGTATTACGCTGAGCGAATCTACCTACACACGCCGAACCATCAGTTTTTGTTCCTGAAACAGTTACCCAAGCATTTGTTTCTGTAGGTAATGTATCATCAGGATAATCAGTAGCATTAAAATAATTTTTCTTATACTCTTTAACGTTGTTAGAACTACGTCTTAAGTTAAATCCTAACATACCTCTTGGATATAAAGTTGCCTTTGGAGCGTCTATATCCATATAGTCACTTGTTAACAAAGTTTTAACAGTTGTCATTGTATCTGTTGTTACATCATCAGTAGCACTATCGTGGAATCTAAAGTCACCAAACAAAATACCATCTTCTGTAGTTTGGTCTGCTGTATCAATAGCAACCCATTTATCTGTGCCTGATACACTTTGCCATCTAGATATTGTAAAAACATCTGGGTCTGAACTATCAATCCACAAATCACCATGTACAAGTGCTGTACCATCTGATTGTAATGTTGGCTCAGTAGCCGAAACCATCGGACCATTTGGTGAACAGTTTGATAAATCATAACCTCTAGCATCAGTAATACCTTGGTAACCTTTCCAGGTTGTACCATCATGTATCATAATATCAGCATCACTAACAGAAGCATTAAACCATTTAGTTCCATCTGCTGGATCTGTTGTTGGTTGTGTAGAACTTGCTGAATATGTGTAAGCCTGCCAATTAGATACAATAATATCTGAATCGTTGCCTGCTCTTGCTGTAGTTAAAGAAGCCGTAATACCAGCATCTGCTACAACTGTATGACCACCTGTATCTTTAAGTACAATAACACCACCTAAATCGTGTGTTAATGTAATAGCATTTGTAGTAGTATCTCTTGAAACTGTTAAGTTAGGGATAGCACCTGCCGTTACAGCAGTAACAAATGCTTCAGCATCTGTTCCGCCCATAGTAATTGTTGTTGCGGCAGTTAAAGTACTCGTCTTATCTGACATTTGAATTGTAAATGAGTCTGAATTTGTAAAACTAGGACTTGCTGTTCCTGTTACAGTTGTGGCACCTTTAACAAGTCTCTTAAAGAATTTATAACTTCCTCTACCATTGTCATCAGCATCATACTTAACATATAATGTGTCAGCCGCAACATTTAAGCCACCGCCAGCACTATCAAGATTATAATTTGCTGATTCATCATTGTTATATACTCCAGCCGTTACTGATTCAAATAATTCAGTAGTAGAATTATACGTTTTAAGACTAAAGTTAGCACCTAAATTAGGTGTAGTTGTTTTAATCCAAACAGACCCGCTTGGTCTAGTATAAGTATCTGCTGTTTTCCATTCTGGAATATTTGTGTGTGGTTGTACATCAAATTTAGGAGCATAATAAGTTCCTGCTGTTAGTCCAACATCAGCAATTATTGTACCTGTACCTGCCGCTAATACTATTGCTCCATTTGTAGCATTCGCATTAGCATAAAGTTCTAATTTATTATTAACTACCGCCGCTGTTACACCTGTTACTGCTGTAGAATTAATAACAGTTGCTAACGCGGTTACAGTAGTACCACTTAACGTAATAGTATTACCATTAATTATAACAGTATGCCCATTTGTTAGTCCTGGTGAACTTTCTGTTCCTGAATGTGTTGGGTGTCCTGCTTGCCAGGCTGTATTACCTACTTGTACCCAAGTATTATCTGTTCTTTTATAAAAAAGTGGATTCTTTGTATTAGTAGCATCAATGGCGTAATCACCTATTGATCCATAAGCAGTTTTAGGTGCTCCAGAATCAATATCGTTAGCATCAGTAATTACACTTGGTATTACGTTAGCAAACTTCTGTGTAGAAGCATTCCATACTTGAACACCAAATAATGTTTTACCGGTATCAAACCATTGTGTACCTGCCACAGGTGCGCCTGTTGGTCTACCTGCTGACGTTGATAATTGACCTAAGTCAACATCTGCTCTTAATACATACGCCCTATTACTAATACCTAATACACTATAGGCCGCCATAAGTCCGTATTCATTAACTTCACTACCATGTAGTGCTGTTCCGCTTGTGTTTTTATAAAAAGTTGGTTCTCCGTAAGTTGTTACCAACTCTCTTTGCGAACCAATTAAAAATGTTTTGTCCGCATTTGCTTTAGTTGTACCAGCCGCTGTTGCTGTGCTTGTACCACTAGTTTTGTCTTGGGCCGTAGCGACAACAATCAAAGGAATCGTGCCAACTGCCGTTGGAGCGTATTGCGATTCGTCTGTTATTGTAACATCTATGCCTGGTGATATAAGTGCCATTTTATTTCGTCTCCTAAATTTAAAAAGTTTAAATTATTATACATTGTATTTAGCGATATCTACTAAAAAACGTCGAAATCAATGCCCTTTATAAAGGGCACCACCGTATAAATACTCGTATGAGTAGGCCAGTATGTATAACTTGTAACGCTCCAGCGGCAATAAATTACAATAGAAAAGGAAAAACTTACTATCGTAGGTTTTGTGATAGTTGCCTACGGCAACAAAAGAAGCCTAACCCTTTTAAAGTACACGGATATATTAAAAAAGATACTTGTGATCATTGTGGATATCAAAGTAAATATCCTGAAAGTTTTTTAATATGGTATTTAGATGGGAATAAAGCAAATACAAGAATGTCTAATCTTAAGTCTATTTGCCTTAATTGTAAAGTGGTTCTAGGTCGGACCGGGTGGAGTAAGATTGCTGGTGATCTAACACCTGATCTATAGAATGATATAACGTTTTAAGTGTATCTTTATTTGTAAGTAAAATATCAAAATCCCAACCTGCCCAACGCCATTCACTGCGATGTACATCTGGATGATGTTTTGCTACTGGATTATCTTCTGGTGGATTAGCATAGCCTCTGTTGAGTTTACTTGCCATCTTCCAATACTTGGGTTCTTTGTCTCTCCACACTTCCCAAGTATACCCTTTAAGCCCTTTAACCATTTCGAGTTCATTAAAGAATCTACAGTCAGGTATTACAAAGTTTTTATTAGGATTTTCTAATATTTGTTGTTTAACTAAACTAACCCAAATACCATCAAAAAATCCTCGTCTTAAACATTCAGTTCCATATAACTGTAATACAAGTCTAGGTGTTATTTCTCTGCCTGTTTCGTTAGACCAATATTCATCTACTGTTTCTCTAAACTTTCTTGATTCATCAGTGTCACCTTCAAGTGATGCTCTATCCCAACCAAACAGAGTTGATACACCGTCCTTTAATCTGTCGGCGAAACTTAATTTTATAAAGTTATGGTTATCTACTAGGTAGTCAGCAACGGTGCCTTTACCTGAACCAATTAACCCACATATTCCAATAATCATATATGTATTATACTATAACGGATAGGCGTTTGTCAACCTTTTTGAAACAAGTAATCTTATTAACCAGAATATACCAGTATAAAATAATGTACCTAATAAAGTATTCTGAAAGAATGGGATTGCCATGGTATAACAAAATATTAACCCCTCTAAAGTTTTAGGATAGTAATCAAACATACTCCACACAGCAAAATTTGTAACTAAAAAGAATATTATACTAGCCAATACAGCATTACCAAACACATATTTAAACTTCAATTGAGTTGCTAATATTACAGCACCATAAGTCCAAAACATAATACTATGGAACCCCCAATACAAATCACCAATTAGCATAGCACCTAATGTTACTGGAATTGCTAATATGTTATTTTTTAGCACTAAAGGAAGAAATACTGCTACTGCTAATACTGGAGTAAAGTTAGGTGGGTGTGGTATTATTCTACTTAATCCAAGTAAACAAGTAAATCCTAAAACCCAAAGTATCTTTTCTACCATGCGTATGTTACTCCTACCCAAGTTTCAGTTCTAGCAAATGTATTTGTTAACGTATTACTGACATACCCGCTAAAACCAGAGTCTCCAAACACTTTGCTAACACCTAATGTTTGACTAGAAAACTCTTGCAAATCACCTTCATTGTTAAATAACTGCCAAGTTGCTGAGTGATTAACAGATACAAAGCCATCAAGTACCGGTGTACTTGATCCAAAATATCCATAATTAAGGTCGCTTTCAAGTCCTTTTTCAACAGTAACATAATAGCTCGTATCACCTATTAAGTTGACTACTTCTGCTTTTACTGATGTTGCGAAAAGCATGAAAACACACATTATTATTTTTATCATGCTTATATTATACTACAAATAGTAGTCGGTTGTCAAGTCTTTTGTTCGATTTAAGAGATGTATACTACTGCTTTATCGTTTTCACATTTTTTACCACAATGTGGGCAAAATAATTTTTTAGGAATCCACTCATCCATAGTGGCAATAGACCAAAAGCCATAACAACTTTTACAAGTAAAATGCCAAATTGTTTCTTTTGTGGTTTCTATTTGAAATTATCCTATTACAAAACTTAAAGGTAAACTACCTTCAACGTAATTCTGTAAATCTTGCTCTAACTTTTCAATTTCAGCCATTGCTTCTTGCTTTAATGAATCACCATTCATAGCAGTTCCGCCTTGTGGGCCAACAATAGTAGCAAATTTGCTTCTTGCTTCTCCAAGCATATACTTACATTGTGCTTTTGTATAATCGTATATCCACGGTTGAGTCCTATGATCTTTTAAAAGTGTTATATCTGGCTTATGATTATATAACCAAAGTAAAACAGATTCACCTGTAGAATTTACTTTTCTAACTATTGTAAGTTTCTTTGATACTGGATTATAAGTAAAATTGATATGACCGCCAAACATTCTAGCAGTTAATTCTTGGTATTGTGTAAACAATTCGTATGTTGCTAAACCACCAACTCTGCCAGCCTGCATCAAGTAAACATTAACATAACCTGCTTCGAAAGGTTCAAAACTATTAGCACCATCACCGTCACTTGAACCAATTGTTCTACGAAATACTTGTCTAACTTCAGTAACTTGGTCAGGTAATGTATATTCTTGTGTATCTTTTATTAGTTCTAAAAAGCCATAACTTTCTTCGACGCTGTTTGAAGCACGTTGTCTATAAACTGCTGTTGCTTTATTAAAACCTGCATCATAATGTTGTGGATCTAATTCCACATCAACCATGCCGTCACCTAAACTAAAACGTACATAGTCAAAGCATTTCTGCTTTTCAGTTTGAAGTTCTGCGTTTGCCATATTTGTTACTTCCTAAAATTAATAAGATCTTTTAATCTTATTAATTCATCTACTTGTTCTGTTTCTGGACTAGCGTCACTGGTAGTTGTATCGCCAGTCTCTGGTAAGTCCAATTCTTCGTCAACAACTTCTTCTGCTTCGATACTTTCCAATTCACCATAATGAATTTTATCGTATCTATACTTCCAGTCTCCAGCACCAATATTATTTGATAAATTTTCTTCTGCTTCTTCTTCAGAATTTGCTTCTACATATGAAACTATTGGTACACTTGCTGTGACCCATTGCGTTACTTTGTATTTTGCCATTTTTTGTTCCTACTTTAATAGTAGTATTTAGCTCGTTAGCAATAGGATTGTTTCAGGATTTATACGGCCGTTTAGTTTAGTTTCTGTAACATTAAGTGCTTCAAAAAACTTTTTACGGTTTATTTTACCACACTTCTTAAACTCTGCTACTTGTTCTACTGGCTTTCTAAGTGTTTTACAAACACTTTCATCTTCTTTAAAGCCTGTAATTGTAGTACCTTTAACACTTAATCCTGTCCCATCACGTTTCTGATGTAATGGATCTAGGCTAGATGCTACATACTTTCCTAACTTTCTAGTTTTTGTATTATACACCCAAAGCATTTCTGATTTAATAATATCGGCTGGATTAATACTTACAAGAGCAGTTTTTTCATCATGTGTTTTGTATTTTATTTTTGCTACTAGTTTTTCAGCACTCTTTGGTTTCATTTTACGAGGCTTACGATTAAGTTTAGCATTGTCTATCATCATATCACAAGCATCACAAATCATTTTGTAGGCTTTATATCTACTTTGTATTTCTGCTTTAGTAAAAACATTAAAACTTTCATCTAACTGAGCCCTAAAATCTAACTCATGCTCTGTCATCTCTTGTTTTTGCTTACGATTAGGTGGGTTAAGCAACTCATGTAACTCATCAAACCCAGGTTTATAAAATCCTTTAATAATTTTAGCATGGTTTCCTTTACATTGATGTATTTTTAACCATTTTAAAGGTGTAAAAGATTTTAAATCAATAAGATCAACGTCTGATTCCATAACATCATCTATTTCAACTGTCATTCTAATAGCCGCTTGGTACAGTCTTTCTTGTATTGTTGGCTTATAAACTTTAATCTTTTGTGCTTCTTCCTTGGCTTTTTCCTTTACAAGAGTTTTACCCTTTTCAATTCCTTTTGCTATGCCAACTTTAATCCATTCGGCCGACGGTCTAACTTTACCCATAGTGCCAGGAAGTGATTGCCAGTATTCATCTTCTTTTTTATTAAAGTCTGGCATTCCGTTTGTTAACATACGACAAGTTATATGTGTTGTAGTGCCTATAACGTAAGAAGGAACGGCTTTAGCACATTTAATATCTTCATTACTATAACCATTATTCTTCATCCACTCGTAAGTGTGTTTAATAAGTTCGTCTGGTTTAAACGTTTGATAATACCAATGATGTGTGGATTCTTTAAAACGATGGTATTGCTGGCCGGTCATGTCTTCCCAACCGTCCCACTTGGGTTCTAACGCCTTATCAGCGGCTGTTATTCTACGAGATCGTTGTTTACGTCTAGCCAAAAGTTTCTCCTGTTTAATGCTTATATAGTAACATTATAAAAATTAGGGTTATTTCTGTCAAGGTCTATGTTTATTATATGATTATAATGTCATCAGCGAAACTTGTCAACCGATAAATAACATTATCGTATAATAGGAAAAAAATATGCCAAGAATCTCAATGTGGAAGGAAAATAAGACGTTTGATTATAGTTTCCACGATAACCGAATCCGTGAAATGTTTACTATTGGCGGGACCGGTGTTAATATACACAAATACTTAGGTACTTTTGAACAAGCGGCAGGTGATGCCACCCAGCCTAAGTACGATACTATCACCGAAAACCGTATACAAGATTTGTTATTTCTTGAAAACAGAGATAGAAAATATGATCAAACAGTATATCAATTAAGAGGTATATACAATGTTCAAGACATTGACTTTGATTTAACACAATTTGGTTTATTCTTAGCAAATGATACTCTCTTTATAAACTTTCATATGTCTGACATGATGGATATGCTGGGCAGAAAACTTATGAACGGAGACGTATTAGAACTACCGCACTTAAAAGATTTTTATCCTTTAGACACAGATTTAAGTACATCATTAAGAAGATATTATGTTGTACAAGATGGATCTAGAGCGGCAGAAGGATTTTCTCCTACTTGGTATCCACATTTATGGAGAGTTAAATGTACTCCATTAGTAGATAGTCAAGAATATAGAGATATACTTGGCGATACAAGTGATTCAAACAGTTTAAAGAACTTACTATCTACATATAAAAAAGAATTAGAAATTAATAATGCTATTATAGAACAAGCAGAAAAATATGTTCCTAAATCAGGATATGATACAGAAAAATTTTATGTTATACCAACTGATAAAGACGGTGTACCTGCTACCGCAACTAGTACAACGGCAGACGACACTAATACTAGAGCAAGTTCATCTACAGTAAACACAGACGAAACAGCAATTTCTCCAGTAAGTAATGATTGGATAGGCGGATATCTAACTGGCGATGGCATACCACCAAATGGATTCCATGTATCTCCAGGCATACAATTCCCAACAAATCCTCTAGAAGGTGAATATGTGTTAAGACTTGACTATATGCCTAATAGATTATTTAGATATGATGGTACACGTTGGGTTAAAATTGAAGATGCTGTTAGAACTACATTAGACGGTACAGGAAGTACACAACGAGATTACTTTAGTGAAAATACAGAAACATATATTGACAATAAAGGTCAAGCAAAATCAGGTAGAACTGGTTTAAGCAAAGCATTAGAGCCTGAGGAAGACGAATAATGAGAACTTATTTTTACGATGAACAAATTCGTAGATTTATCTTACAATTTGTTAAAATGTTTTCACATTACCAAGTAGAATTTGGTAAGGGTAGGGACGGAACTATAACACTTTATCAAGTACCAGTACGTTACGGTGATTCAAGCAGACAAGCGGCCGCTATTATGAAACATAATAGCGAAAATGGTATTCCTACAGCACCTCTTATTACAGTTCATATCAGCGACTTACAATATGATAGAGACAGAATGCAACAACCAAGTTTTGTCGACAAAATGCAAGTTCGTACAAGAGGTGTAGATGAAAATACTGGAGCATACACTCAACAACAAGGCGAAGCATACACTATTGAACGTGCCATGCCAACACCATATAGATTACAAATGAACACTGATATATGGACAACGAACACAGAACAAAAATTACAACTGCTAGAACAAATTTTAACCTTGTTTAATCCTGATTTAGAAATACAAAGTACAGACAATTACATTGACTGGACTAGTTTAAGTTATGTTGAACTAACTAGTCAAAGTTGGTCAAGTAGAAGTATTCCTACAGGTACAGACGACCAAATTGATATCGCAACATTAACTTTTTCAATGCCTATATGGTTAAGTTTACCTGCTAGAATTAAAAAATTAGGTGTTATTAGAAGCATTGTTAGTGGTATACACGACAACTCTGGTTCTATTAAAGACTTAGACATCGGACTTTTATACGGCGATAGAATTGCTATCACACCAAACCAGTACGGTATTATACTATTAAATGGTCAAGCACAACTAATTGATTCAGCAGATGCTGTTAACCAAGGTACATCTACTGTTATTAGTACAAGTGCTATTGGGCCTAGGCCTGATTGGGCGACTCTTATTAATAATTGGGGTAAATTAACAACAACAGGTACTGCCACTCTTGCTAACGGCACTAGTCAATTAAGAGTATCATTAACATCAGAACCAGATGGTGATGAAGTTGTTGGTACTGTGGCACTACATCCAACAGACAAAGACATACTATTGTTTACTGTTGATTCAGATACAATACCAACAAATACATTAGATCCTATTGATGCTATTGTTGATCCAAGTAAGAAAGGGCCGGGTTCAGGTTTAATTGCTTCAGCAGACGGGCAAAGATACTTAATTATAACAGACATAGGTGCTTCAAGTAATGTAGATGGTGCGGATGCTTGGAAGGGTGCTAGTAACGAAGATTTGATAGCCTCAGCGAACGATATTATACAATATACAAGCAATAAATGGCAAGTAGTGTATGATGCTTCTACTAAAAAAACTGATACAGAATATCTAACTAACGCAACAACCGGAATTCAATATAAATGGGACGGATCAAAATGGATAAAAAGTTACGAAGGAGAATACGAAGCGGGAAAATGGCGACTGGTACTTTAAATAGTGTCGGTTGTTTATTTTGGGCTCGTAAAACAAACCGTTTTCTTTTTGTTTTAAGAAATACTAAAACATATAAATTTACATGGGCACTAGTTGGTGGCAAAGTTGAAAATACTGAAACTGTTTATCAGGCTATGTGTAGAGAAATAAAAGAAGAACTAGGCTCATTACCTGATATTGTTAAAACTATTCCTATAGAAAAATTTACTCACAACAAAAATAATTTTATATATGAAACGTTTGTTAATATTATTGAGGAAGAATTTATACCTGATTTAAATCACGAACACGTTGGATATGCTTGGGTAGACATTGATCATTTTCCTAAACCACTACACCCTGGATTGTATAATACTTTAAATATTGATGCTATTAATGAAAAATTAAAAACGTTAATAAGTCAATATATAACTTAATCGTGCTTAAAAGAACCTATATCTAATTCTTGTATAAACTCTCTATAAGCAATATACCTTACATTTTTATACCACTTATAACTATCAGGATACCCATTGGTATTATTGTCAACAATAGTAAATGATATGTTTGGGTATGCTCCAAATACTTGACACATATTTGCCTCCCATTTAGCACTTGATACTGTATGATTTCGTGGCATATACCCTGGTGTTCCAGCATATATATTACTATTATATCCTTCGCCGCCGTGCTGGCCTTCAAAGCCTATCATGTAAATATTGTTATGCTTATCAAACGCCGCTAGGTAAACTGCCATTGCTCCAGCATTCATTTGTACATTATAAGGAACTAAATGAAATTTACCAGGATGTGCTAAACAATTAGGTGCTGTTGTATAAACAATTCTCTCATCAGTATAAGGTTTATCTGAATATTCAGTACTGTTAGCAATCTCATCAACAAGATCTTTACCTGTAGCAACTAAAAAATCGCATTGAAATTCTCTAGACAAAGCATTACATCCATAAGTTTGAGCGGCCATAGAACCTAACACTCCACCCCTATGCCCTAATAAGAAATTTATATTAAAATTTTCTCTAGTTTCACCATTACCAATAACAATCGCATAACCCATATGGGTGTCGTTGTATACCGTTCGTGGTATCCATTCTCTAGTTTCTTTACGTTGATTATTTTCGTACTTTATTGAGGTAATAAAAAACTCGCCATCATACTGGTCACTATTTTTTCCTAGCATAACATTACTTATTGTCCGACTTAAATGCTGTAGTGTTTATTGGCAATAAAAAAAGGGCGAGTAAACCCGCCCTTTAGATATTTTAGTAATTTGTTTGGCTTACATTCTGCCTACAACTACTTCAATAGTACCGTCACCTTCGTGATCTTCTAATGCTTTACCAATTACTTGGCCCATTTTCGGATCTGCTTCGGATCTTGCCGCACCGTTTCCAGCACTTACCATCATGTCGCCTTTGTGTACAGACCCTGTAACTTTACAAGGCACTCTACCAACAAGTGCTACATGGCATTTATGATCGGCTTCCATGCCGTCATTCATTAAGTAAGCAGGATTAGATGTAACAACACCTGCTACGGATTTATCACCATCTGCATCACAAAGTGATACTTCATGGCTTCCACCAAAGTGTACAACTGTGCCTGGAGCGTAATCGGCATCTGCCGCATAACACTCAGCCAAGTCAGCGTATTGTGCCGCTGTTGCTGTACCAGTTAACGTACCACAATGCATATTAGCATAAGAACTAACAGTGGCATTACCAGCCGTTGAACCATCTTCAGGTGTAACAATAGCACTAAATTCATCGGCACTTTCGTCCCAAATCATTGCTACGTTATCACTTGATCCACGCTCTACAACCCAACCTGAGTCATAAGCAGGAGCACCGGATTGTCCAGTTGCCCAAATTTGTAGCGGATCTTCAACAGTTGTGTTAGTTGAACTAACAGTTGTTGTTGAACCGTTTACAGTTAAGTTTCCTGAAACAATCAATTCACCTGTAACAGTACACGCATCGTTTACTTGAACAACACCTGAACCGTTTGATTGTAATACCAAGTTCTGGTCTGTAACAGCATTCTGGATTAAGTTACCAGTTGTTGTTACGTTACCTGACTTAGAGCCATCTGGTAATAGTACACCAGTTGAATTATCATCTGAGTGAGCAGTAAGTGTTACACCACTTCCCATTTCAGTTGTTTTCAATACAGAT
>Ga0315318_10000219_pt1 | contig 23079 bp, 28 predicted proteins | sample M1200m3416metaG_FD_203703 | JGI IMG/M metagenome (GOLD analysis project Ga0315318, IMG submission 203703) | Ammonia-oxidizing marine archaeal communities from Monterey Bay, California, United States - M1 200m 3416 | ecosystem: Environmental > Aquatic > Marine > Coastal | place: USA: California... | reverse complement strand
CGGGCAATACCGAAACGGGTATTACCGTGACTTATCAAGATGCGGATGGAACATTAGATTTTGAAGTCTCGGGAGCCACCGCCTTAGCAGCAGACGATTTAACAGAAGGAGATGCGGCTGTTACACTTTCCACTTCTTCTGGAAATATCACAATAGATGCAACAGCTAATGATAGCGACATTATTTTTAAAGGAACTGATAATACTTCTGATATAACAATGCTTACGCTTGATGGTAGTGAAGCAGGAGCAGCTACCTTTAATGATAAGATTATTGCTACTGAACTTGATATTTCAGGGGATATTGATGTCGACGGAACTGCTAATTTAGATATTGTAGATATTGATGGCGCAGTGGACATGGCAAGTACGCTTGCAGTTGCAGGTGCTTACACTGGTGGCGGTTTAATGACTACAGGGGGCAACATTGTTATCCCTGATAGTGGGTATGTTGGGTCTGCAACAACAACAACTGCCATGCATATTCTTGGATCTGGCGAGGTTGGAATAGGTGCTAGTGCCTACACAGGAGCACAACTCTATTCATATGATAATGGTACAGGAAGTATAGGACTAAGAGTCCACCTAGATAATGCATCGGGTACTCAAATGGGTGCTTATATAACAACTGATGGAGGAGGCGCAGCGCTTACAGGACACACTAACGGGGCGCATTATGGCTTATACGGTCTTTCTGGCGTGTCTGGCTCATCTCCTTCGACGGGTTATTATGGGATATATGGGAAAACATTCCACCCCTCCTATGGAGGCGTCTTAGGGTATAACGCAGCAGGGGATAAATATGGAATTCTAGGTTATAGCACTACCCATGCTATGTATGGAGTCGGGCTTGTTTACTCTTCAGGAGCAGCAACTCACTCTGATATAAGACTCAAAGACATTCAAAGTAGAATTTCTGTATCAGATGGTATTCTTGCAAAAATCAACCAGCTTCAACCAACGTATTTCAAATGGAAGCCGGAATCAGAGCAGGGAAAGGGTGTGTCGGATGAACAAATTGGTTTAATTGCCCAAGAAGTTGAACTTATTTTTCCGCACTTAGTAGACGAGAACGATGTCCCGCAACACGATGACTTGTCAGGAGAGGATACACGAGAAAAAACCTTAAATGAAGAATTAGGGAGTACAAAAGTTGTAGCTTACGAAAAACTGGCTTGTTATTTAACATCTGCGATACAAGAACTTAGTGCTAAAAACGATGCTCTTGAAGCTCGAATAGCCACATTAGAAAGTGGATAATAAATGGAGATTTCTTTTCTTGAAGGGGGTGCAATTACCCTATGTTTAGGTTTATTACTAACTTTAGTAACTTTTCTCCAAAGACTTGTAGGAAATAAACTAAAAGAACTTTACGAAATAAATGTAAAAGTAATAGATAGACACAATAGAAGTGATGAAACAAGTGCAAGAAGGTACGAGCTTACCGTGGAAAAATTAGGAGATTTAGAGCAAGAAATCTCTGACTTGAAAGGAAAAATAAGCTTTTTACAAGGAAGAATGAACGGAGGTCGTCACCAAGGGAATAACAATGGCAGTAGCAGGTAGAAGTGGCTATGGAAGGAGGATGTATGGTTCTGGTCAATATGGACTGCCAGTAGCTGCAGGTGGAGAAGGGGTAGAGGTAGACCCAAAAATAATACAAAGATTAAGAAAACAACAACAACTAATACACATAATAAAAGATGACGAGGAGATCACCGCATTAATTATGTTAGCAACAATGAGAGGCGGCTAATATGAAAGAAGAGGAAAAGCAAATTTATGACAAAATGTTCGAGACATTAGCTACGGAGGGCTGGGGATTAATCCGCGAACGCCTAGTAGAAATGTACGAACAACAAAATAATATAATGTCAATAGCGGACGAAAAAAGTTTTTGGCAGCAAAGAGGGTCATTAGGAATGCTTCATTTAATTATAGAATTGGAGTCGGTGCTTGAAGGAGAATTAGAACGAGCCAAGGAAGATGACAATGATGTTGAATGATTATAAATGCTCTGTTTGTGGACAAATTGAAGAACAGTGGTCTGGACAAAAAGAAAATGAATGTACCTTTTGTGGCGGGCCAGCTAAAAGAATTATTTCAGGCGGGTTTTTCTCATTACCTGGAATAGACCAAGGCTTCCCTACGACTGCCGATAAGTGGGCAAGGAGACATAGAGAAGCAAACAAACCTAATTTAAAAAGATTAGGTATACCATGTTAGTTCCCCTTTAAAAGGGTTAAAACGAGGAGTACCGTATGGCTAATAATATAGTAGACCCCGACTTAGACGACACGAAAGCTGTTGACTATTCTGATCTGACAAGTCGGCTGGAAAGTGAAGAGACAACTAGTAAAGAGGCTGCAGAGCCTGAAGCTCAGAATGCTGAGAGTGCGCTTACTGATAATAATGCAGAAGTTCCTTCTAAATTTCAAGGAAAATCTGTAGATGAAATTTTGAGTTCTTATCAAAATTTAGAGCAACAGTATGGCAAACAAGGTAATGAGTTAGGTGAGCTTAGAAAACTAGCCGATACACTTATACAGAATAATCTACAAGAGGCTCAAACACAACAAGTACAGAATAACGAGGAAGCTTTGTCGGAGGAAGATTTCCACGAAAATCCTTTAAAAGCTGTACGTCGGGTAGTTGAGGAGGCATTACAGCCGATTAAGGGTGCTATAAATCAAACACAAGCGGAAAGTACGCTACAGCGTTTGCAAGCAAAGCACCCAGATGTTGACAAAATTGTGAATGATGCACAATTTCAACAGTGGGTAATGACTAGTTCTCCCCGACAAGACATGTGGCTAAAAGCAAGTAATGGAGATTTTGAGTACGCAGATGAACTGTTTTCACAGTACAAAGAGCTAACTCAAACTGCCCATGAAAAGCAAACAAAAGAAGTCCAAAAAGAACGTGAGCGAGAACTTCAAGCCGCCACGACTGTATCATCGGGATCTTCAGCGGATGCTAGTTCTTCGGGTTTACCGATTTACAAAAGAACAGAGCTTATTCGTTTACAGATACAAGATCCTCAAAGATACGCGGACCTAGCCCCAGAAATTTATAAGGCATACAAGCAAGATAGAGTTAGATAACTCTATACGTTTTAACTTTTAAAGGAGATATAAGATGGCTAATTTTTCAGCCGCAGCGGCGATGAATACCACCACACAGGATAAATTTATTCCTGAATTGTGGTCTAACGAAGTCGTAGCTGCATACAAAAGTAACTTGGTTTTAGCTAACCTGGTTACCAAGATGAATCACAATGGTAAAAAAGGAGATACGATTCACGTACCAACTCCTACTCGTGGTTCTGCTAGTGCTAAAACTACGCGGCAACAGGTTACCTTGATTGCAGCAACGGACTCAGAAATTTCAATTTCGATTGATAAGCATTATGAGTATTCCCGTTTGATTGAGGACTTGTTGGATAAGCAGGCTTTACAAAGTATGCGTCAGTTTTATACTGATGATGCCGGTTTTGCGTTGTCCTCACAAGTTGACAGTGACCTTTGGCTAAGGTGCTACGGACTACAGGGTGGTACTGTTAACACAGTAAGCTCAGGTACGACTGTAGACTTTGGTACTGCGGGTACTGTTATCGGGTCTGATGGGTCAACGGCTTTTAATGCTGGATCAGATAATGCTGCCGCTTTAGCGGACGTAGGTATTCGGAAAGCTATTCAAACGCTTGATGATGTTGATGTTCCTTTGATGGATCGCTATTTAGTGATACCGCCAGTTGAGAAGAAGAACTTAACGGGCCTTTCACGATTTACAGAACAGGCGTTCACAGGTGAAGCTGGTAGTTCTAATACGATCCGTAACGGTTTGATGGGAGATATTTACGGTATTCCGATATATGTATCTACCAATAGCCCAACAGATACGGAAGGTTCTCAGGACGCTCGGTTGTGTCTCTTGGCCCACAAATCTGCGATGGTTCACGTAGAGCAAATGGGTGTGCGTACACAAACACAGTACAAGCAAGAGTTCTTAGGAGACTTGTTTACTGCTGATACCATTTATGGTACTGGCGAGCTTCGTAATGATGCTGGTGTTAAAATCGCTGTTGTTGCTTAACTGACATAATTTAATTTAAGGAGATATATAATGGCTTTATCAAGCACTTATTATGGGCAGTCGGTAACTAAATTTGCGATTGCTTCGGAAACAAAAGATTGGGGTAGTGTCTCAGATGGGGACGAAGCCGCCGAGGAAGTGACCGTAACTGGCGCACAACTAGGAGACTTTGCTTTGGCTTCCATGAGTATAGATACCACAGATATAACTTTGACTGCTACGGTAACAGCGGCTGACACAGTTACTGTAATCTTAGCTAACAATACTGGTGGCGCAATAGACTTAGGGTCTGGTACTCTCTATGTAATGGTTATGCCAAGAGAAGTTATTTAATTTAAACAGATAAGGAGGAAATCTAATGTCTAGATTATCAGGATTTCCTGTTGTCTCTGCAACTTGGGATGCGGGTGCTATTGCCGATGGCAATGAAGAGGCGACAGACGTAACTGTCCCAGGCGCAAGCCTTGGTGACTTTGTTATGTCTTCGTTCTCTTTGGATGTAGCTGATTTAATGCTAACATCGGCGGTTACCGCTGCCAATACAGTGACAGCAGTTTTAGCTAATAACACAGGAGGCTCTATAAACTTAGACTCTGGTACTTTAAGAGTTCGAGTCGTGCCTTTTGCAGATGCTTAACTGAGTAAAGGGGGAGGTAGATGCTCCCCCTTATTTTAAATAGGAGTGGTTAATGTCGCAGACAGTAACAACAGTACTACAGCTAATCAATAAAATCTTGGTTCGCTTACGCGAGTCAGAAGTAGGTACTGTGGATGAAACAGACTACTCCCTTACTTTACTTCGTTTGCTTAATGATGCTAAAAGAGAAGTAGAAGATTCTTTTGATTGGGTAGCATTACAGAATACTATTACTGTAACAACAGCCGCAAGTACACATACTTATGATGTAGAAAATGCGGGGGCAGGTGCTTTTACTAATCAAAGATCAAGACTTATAGATGTGTATAATACATCTACGGATGTCCGGTTAACACCGCGCCCTTTTGAATGGATTAGAATACAAACACAAGCTAATAATGAAGATGAACAAGAACCTTTTGCCTATGCTCATGCTGGTTATAATAATACCCAATCTATGAAGATTAGATTTTTCTTAGTGCCGGATGCAGTCTACAATATGGATGTTGAAGTAATTATACCAGAAGAGGATATGACCACGGAAACAGACTTTACTAAAGTTCCTTGGTATCCTGTTTATTTAAAAGCCTTAGCTTTAGCTATCAGAGAACGAGGAGAAGATGAAGGAGAAGCTTCTTCTGAAATGCAAATGGCATACCAACAAGCGTTAGGAGATGCTGTAGCGTTTGAGCAGAGGCACAAGTGGCAAGCTCAAGGTGGTGGAGATTGGATTGTATTAGGGGACTATTAATTGGCGAGTAAACTACACTCTGTTGTACTTAGAGCACCCGGAATTTACGGATTAAATTTCGAGGGAGAGGCTGTACAAAAGACGCCAGAGTATGCAAAGCTTGCAGACAATGTAGCTTATGATGCTTCGGGTAGGTTATGCAATAGAAAAGGGTTTTCTCCTACAAGTGCTAAAGAAGCAACTACGCTCGGGTCGAACCCAATCACAACGGCTGCATCAACTAACGCGGCAGACACTAATGGTATTTCTGTAGCTCAAAAACCTAATTTACAGTTCAGTATAACTGGGGCTTTAGCTAGTGGGGGTACTGTTACTTTTGCTTCTCCAAGATTTGTAAGTACCACGACTGCCGGAACTTCAGATAGTGGTAAAATTGTTACCATTACGGGGACAGATGTACTTACTAACGCTCTTGAAGAAACAATAACATTAACAGGTTCTGCGGAAACTGTAGCTGGCACTGCGCTGTTTAAAACAGTTACAGCAGTCACTATATCTGCAATGCCTGCTGGTAATGTTGAAATTGGTGTACAAGCTTCAACGGTGTTGACTGTAGCGCATACAGATTGTGGTAGAGCGGTAGGAGATGTAGTTACGTTCAGTGGCTCTGCGGCAGTTGACGGAATAGACGCAGGAGTTATTAATGCTTCCCACACTTTAGCGTCTGTAGCAGCTAATGATGATACTTATACTATAGTAGCCTTAGATACAGTTTCTTCTGGTAGTACTGCTGGAGGAGGAGGTTCTGTAGTAGAGAAGTTTATAGGTTTATTAGATTATCCAGATATTGAACAACTCTTTATGTACAACCACTCTGGAGGTAATAGTTTAATAGCTACCGCAGGTGCTCGGACAGCTTCGGGAGGATCGGCTACTAAAAAGATTTTTAAATTAGATTCGCCTTTTACTGACTTTGAAGATATAACAGGTATCACTGTTAATGGAGGAAATGATTGGCAATTTGTGAACTTTAACGACAAAGTTATTGGTGCAAGGACAGCTAACATTATGGTTGTCGCTACGACAGGTAACTTTGCGGCTATCGGTGCAGCGAGTGGTTCAGTCCCAGACGGTAATATATTACATAGCGCCTTTGGTAGACTTTGGGCACAAAAAGGTGATACAGGCACTGCTCAAAATATAATATCTTATTGTGCGTTACTTGACGAGACACATTGGTCAACGGGTGCCGGGGAAATAAATGTACTTGGAACTGCAGGAGCAGTTGCCCACGGCTATGATAATTTAACAGCTATTTCTTCTTTTGACAGGTTTCTTGTAGCTTTTCTTCGAGATAGTATAGTAATTTACAATAGCCCGGACGCTCCCGGCAGCTTAGGTATAGAGCAAATTATCCAGGGTGTAGGCTGTATAGCTAGAGACAGCATACAAAGGATTGGTAATGACTTATATTTTCTCTCTGCTACAGGGATAAGGTCTTTAAAACAAGTCATCTTCTCTACGGATAAAGTAGAGCTTGCAGAAGTATCAAAGCTAGTGCGTCGAGAGTTGGTATCAGATATGACTTCTGGTAGTGCCTCTGCTATTAGATCAAACTATGACTTAGAAGAGGGTCAGTACTGGCTCAAAGCCCCTTCGGGGAATATCTGGGTTGTAGACATGCACACTTTAGATGAGAAGACACCTGTAAGAATTACAAAATTTGTTAATACTGATTGGTATAGCTTTGCTTATGATGAACAAGAAACTTATATTGGTGCTAAGGGGGGTATAGGTACATATAGTGGCTTTCAAGACACACTTCCTAATTCTGCAGTAGCAACTAGTTACCTTTGTGATTGGGAAAGTATATACGCAGACTTTGATAGTTCAAGAACGAAGATGTTAAAGAAAGTCGGTGTCGCAGTAGAAGGGGCAAGTGGTCAGCAGTTTACTATAAAGTGGGCTACTGACTTTTCTGGAAAGACGGGATCTAAGCAGTTAACTATTCCCGGCGCTGGTACGCTAGCCGAGTGGGGGACTGCTGAATGGAATGTTGCAGAGTGGGGAGGTGGTCTTTCTTTGTCAAGATTGAAAACCTCTGCCTCAAAAGAAGGAAGAGTCTGGAGTGTTGGGTTTAAAATTGAATCAACTGGTAGCGAGATTTGTGTAGAACAGTTGTCACTTTTTATGAAATTAGGACGAGAGGATAGGTAAGTATGAGTAATTATTCACAAACCACAGACTTTTCTGCAAAAGATAGTCTCGCCTCTGGTAACGCATCAAAGGTTATTAAAGGTAGTGACGTTGACACAGAGTTTAGTGCCATAGCTACTGCGATTTCAAGTAAACGAGACTCAACATCTTCTGATATACCTTCAGGTACTATGATGTTGTTTGTAAGGACAGCAGCGCCTAATGGGTGGACACTTTCTACTACTTGGAATAATGTAGTACCTATTATTAAGTCTAGTGTTACAGATGATGGGTCACCAGATACAGCGGGTAATTGGACAGTATCTGATACAGAATTGAAAATGAATTTTCCGTCTACTGCATTTTCTGGGTCTATGCCTTCCCACACCCACGCAGTCGGTAATCTTGCTGCGGGAGCTAGGGTTAATGCTGTAGATAACGCCAATATACTTGATAATGGCACCTGGTTACATGCGGCGCATAATCACGCTATTACCGGAGCTACGGCTGCATCAAATGCTGCCAACGTATCAACTACGGTTACTATTGATAATATTGCACCGGCAAGTGGTACGATGACTAGCGGTAATTGGAGACCTGCACACGTAGAAGTAATAGCTTGCTCAAAAGATTAGGCAAATATGGAGTCTGAGGTTGTTACACATACAAGGTATAAAAACGCTTTTAATTGTAAAAGGTGTCCACAAAGTAGTAAAGAGGATGGATGCCCTGCTTGGTGGGAACAGGTTTGGACAGATAAGGCGAATGGGAATCAAGTAATAAAAAGCGGCTGCGGTTTTACGATGTCACAAGCTTTGATGGTAGAACTTATACAGACTGCCCACAGACCCGCAGCAGAAATTAGTCAAATGAAAAAAGAGGTTGTTGATGGGGTTGAAAGAGCCACAGTCGCTGTGTTGGAGTTTCAACGAGCTAAAGAAGCGGCCATTAGTTCTGGTGACTTGGCAGGATATAACCTCGACCCACGCGGGTTGGTTCGATTCAACGAGTGGGATGACAACAGCGACAGTAAAGACTCCAGGGATAATCTTGGAAAATAATGAAGACTTTTTACTTGTCGTATCAACAGTTGGTTGGCACGGAGAAGAAGGCTTGCTAAGTTTTGATACGGTAATACCAAAAGGGTGTGTAGATAAAATTACAATTTTAAAGAAACTTTGGTGGAGATAAGAGATGACAATTAATTCAGAGGCAGAGTTGCTCAAAAGCTTTGGGAGGTTTGGAGACAACTACCTTGCTCATATAGGCGGTGGTGAAAGAGTCCTTCCTCCCCGAGGCGTACTTCCAGAAAGTGTAGATAGAGATATTAGCATGAGTATGCAAGAAGTAGGGCTAGATCCCGACAGGTATACTGTTGGTTCTGATGCTAACTCTATTAACCCCGTTACAGGACAACCAGAATTTTTTCTAGGGTCTATTCTTCAGTCAGCTTTTGGTGGTCGGAAAGATACAAGTGCATACCAAAGAGCACATGCAGATAGGGCTGCTAGAGCCTACAGGGAGTTTGATGTGACTCCGGGGTATTACAACGACCCTTTTGGGTCTGCTACTGCAGATCGCAGTGGAGTAAGCGCCCAATTCTCTCCAGACCAAGAAAATATATTTAATAGATACACTAGTTTATTTGGAGAAGCTGAACAAAATAGACAAGCACGGGAAGCGCAACGAAGAGATTTATTTGGCGTAGACCCCTCAGTATTAACCGGAGGAAGACTTGACGATTTGCTTACTACTACTATGGAGCAGGGACAAAGGGAAGAAGATTTTGCTACCTCAAATGCGTTATCTAAACTGTTTAATGTAGGCGGCATGAGTTCAGGAACGGCAGCACAAGCTGGAGATCTACATCGTAGACAAGCTAGTACTTTTGCAGACCTCCAAAGACAAAGAATATCAGACTTATTGGCAGTTCAAGGGACTTATGACCAGTACGGAAGAGATTATGACAAAGATATTGCAGGATATGGCAAGGAACAAGATAGGATGATAGAGAGGTTAAGGTTCGGCCCAGAGACTGCCCGGTTATGGAGTGCAGGTTTAACTGAATTAGATTGGGAAAAACTACAAGGAGAGCTTGGTTCAGAGGCTAACATTGCTGCGGCATTAGACGAGCGACGAGCCGCTAAGAGAGGTGGTTGGGAAAGATTTGCACCAATGCTAGATTTCGGGACTATGGTAGCTCTTGGGGGTTACGGAGGCGGTGGTATGCCTGGAGCCTCTGCAGGCGCTACAGCCGGAAGTTTTAACATGGGAGGTGCTCTCGGAGGCGCTTCGCAGTTTGCAGGTAGTTCAATGAACACCAGTGGGCGCACTGGTGGTAATAGTACAGTTTTTGACAAACGCAGGTTTTTCCAAGGAAGCCCACAAAGCCAAGGCGGTGGGCGCTATTATAGTCCGTTGGCATAGAGGTAGATATAATGATTACTAGAGCAGATATACCAAATTTCGTAATGCCTGACCGACGTACTAAAGAAGTTGACGGCCTTGCGCTAGGCAAGGAACTGACGGGTCTCATCAGAGGAGCTAAGACTAGAGGTGCTATAAACAAAGCTTTAGCACAGCATGGTACGTTAGGTACACCAGAAGCTATTGAAACTGTGCGACAAGGTATGGGAACTTGGTTCTCAGATCCTCAAAAGATTATAGAGCTACAAGATACACTTTATACAAGAGAAAAAGAAGGTAGAAAAGAAAAAAGAGACATCAGAAAATTAGACTCAGAGTTAAAGGTTCAAGACCACGCTCTTTTAGAATCTAAAGACAGGATGACCAAAGCCGCAGACACAGCACGCCGAGCGGAATCTACTGCGGACTTTACTAGAGCCTCTAAAACAATAACTAGTAATATATCATCTATTGAAAAAGAACTAGATAGAATATATAAGTTAGCAGAAACCGACCCTAGTATTCTTCAAACCTATGCGGAACATATTGGAGCTTACCAGGAACAAATAGGAGCGTATAATAAGATTTTAACGGAGCTTGCTATTGGGTCTGGCATTAAGGCTGGCGTTGGGACAAGTCAAGCCATGCCTACCCTAAAGCTAGAAACACTAGGGGCCGTGGGTGGGGACGACGACGAAGGACTTCTTGGTACTGGAGGCCCGAAGGATACCACTGTGGATTCAAATGTGCCGTCTGCTGTCCAAAGGCAGAGCATTGGAGAAAATTTAGAGGAGGCAGGGTACTCTCCAGATCTTGAAAAGCTTGTGTACCAGTTAGCAAGCAGAATAGGTATTACAGACGTCCCATTGCTAGCAGACATTACACCAAAAATAATGGAATCTATGTACAACCTTATTCAAGATAGCATAGCACGCACAAAAAAGAATCCTGGCCCTAGAGCACTAATTAGTAAAGTACTAGAGGAGTTAATGCCTTGGAGCGTAACATATCATAAAGGAACCCCTGAAGGAGGTTATCCACAGAGGGAGTACCTGCGTGTTGAACGCAAAGGATCTAGCGAACCAAGACTTTATGAGTAACTGCAAAAGTTATCCAGAGTAAAATATAAATGGTTTCTAAAGTAACATATAATAGTTTAATCAATAACAAACGTTTTGTAAACTCTGCCTATAGGTCTTTAGTTGCTTTGGGCGAGACCCCTAATAAAAACCCTAAAGAGATAGTAGATGATTTTTTAAGTAAAGAAAGATATTTTGAAAATAATTTTGTTACTACGTTAGGAGTTGCTGGTAGTGTAAAAAAAATGTCTCCTAGGCAAAAAGCAGAATTTGGTGCAGCTTTATCATTAGCTAAACAAATACCTGACTTTCATAAAAAAGGAGGAGCACCAGCTTTTGATGCAATAAAAGACCATTTACTTTCTGCGATAGCAGACCCAACTAATATCTTAGGTGCTTTTGCGGGGATGGCAAGCTTTGGGGTAGGGGGTGCAGCAGTATTTGGAGCCAAAGAAACAGCTAAACAAACTACAAAAAATTATTTAAAAGCTAAACTTAGAGCGTCTTTAGCTCCTATGCTTACAGAGTCTGCAGTAACTGGTGCTGGTTCTTCTTTTAGGAATATAAAGAAGCAACAAACCGAAATAGATATTGGTAATAGGACGGATATAGACTTAGGTGAAGCGGCTCTTGTTGGGACTATAGAGGGGCCAGCTTCGGTACTTGCTGGAGGAGCTTTAAGCGCAGGACTAGGCGCTGGTATTAGAACATTAGATAAAACTATTGGAGATACAGGCGCTGCTCGGTGGCTTGTTAACAATATGTTACCGAGAGATGTAGGAAAAGGATTTGAAGTAAGGCTTGCAGAGCAACAGGCAGCAGAGTCAAAAACATTTCAAACGCAAGCTTATGCAATAGGAGAGCAGCTCAACAAAGCTTTAGCTAGGTCTGTAGAAACAGGACGTTTTACCGACATGGAAGAGGCACAAAAATTTGTTAATGACATCTTAGCTCCAGGTGAAAAAAAGCTTAGAGAAACTAATTTACAAGATGCTTCTATACCTACAGAACTTAAAGAAGCTATAGGAACTTCACAAAATTTTATTAAAGATTTGCAAAGGTATGCGCAAAAAACTCGATATCTTAAAGAAGATTTTTCGTCAATTTTTAATGCTGACAAGGATTATGCGCGACAAATTTACGAAGTGTTTTCTGTTTCAAAACGTTCACAAACTTTTGATAAGTTTGTTGAACAGACAAAACAAGGAGGTACTGATGTAGTCAATGATTTATTAACCCACGCAAGAGCAAACCCGGATTGGGTCTCTAAAACTGTTAAGGATTTAAATATTGTTTCTTTAAAAGTTAACGGTCGTAAACATTTTGTTGATCCAAAGGCGTTGTCGGAGGCTTTGAGTGGTACAGAAGGGCTACAGTGGGCAGAAAGTTTAGCTAGAAGAATGTATGAGCCTACGAATGGCAGGGGTTTTAAACTCCAAGGAAATGTTACAGAAGCTCGAAAAGCTATTCCAGAGTTTCAAAAATTAATCTGGGGAAAAAATTACTCCCCTTCTCAAAGATTAGTTTGGTCAGTTGCTGGAATATTAGATTCAGTAGATGGTATAAGGTTTGGAACAAGTCTATCTGATAGTCTTCTTTCTCGAAACAAAGCAGTTAGAGCCACTACACAGGAAGAAGCTGCCGAGAGGTTAAACGCAGCGGCCCAGGCTGCAGGTAAAAGCGAAGGTATACTTGAGTCAGATGTGGTTCGCGTAGTAGGTAGCGGAACTAAAGACAAGTTTGGCCGTGAAACAGAATCGCTAATAGCGGTTGGACCTAATAGAATTACCAGTGATGGGGAACAAGTTTGGATTTCACGGGCAGAAGCTGAACGGCTAGCTCCTGCCGTAAGCCCTTTTTTAAATAAAAACAGATGGCAAAACCCCTATACTAGTGGCACGATTACTCAGCATTTAAGACCCATTGCGCGGTTACAAGGCACGTTTAAACTCGGTAAGACTGTTTACAATCCTATAGCACATATGAGAAATGCTTTAGGAGCAGCGCAAGCATTTGTCGGCTCTGGTGCTTGGGTAAGAACAAGAAAAGAAATACAAGCACTTTCAAAAATGTCTAAAACAGAAAGAGCAGAGCTTATTGAAGGTATTCAACGCTCTGGAATCACAAGTACGTCAGTTGAGCTTGAACAAATATTAACTAGATTAGGCAGAGAAATAACAGAAGACCCAGGTGTTATTGAAAAATATGGTACATTAGGGTTAGCAGGTACGAAAGCAGGTAAAGCTGCTATGAAACTATATCAAGGTACAGATAATATAGCCAAAATATCAACCTATCTTTCTGAATTAGGGGCAGAAAAAGAACTTTGGAAAACACTAACCCCCGAACAAAAATTAATTAAAATTAGGGCATTAAATAAAGGGTTTGGGAGAGGCACTGAGTTAGAAGGTGCGGGGCCGTTAGCTGCGCAAAGAGCAAAGATTGGTCGCGAAGGTTTTTCGGAAGAGAAAGCTATAGCGGAGCTAGCCGCACAAAAAACTTTAAACATTATGCCCGTATACACTAGAGTACCTTTGGCTTTAGAGAAAATGGCTGCAGTCCCTGTTATAGGTAATTTCTCCGCGTATCCTGCAGAAGTTTTTAGGAACGCTTGGAATATTTTTAGATTAGGCGCTAAAGAAATGGAAGAAGGTTATGCCTTGGGAAACAAAGCCTTAATAACTAAAGGCGGTACACGGATGGCTTCTATGTATGGGCTGGCTGCAACTCCTTTTGCAATCTCTCAACATTTAAATTCTGAAAGAAATGACGAACAAAAAGTAGAAAGCCTTAGAGATTTTTTACCAAGTTTTCATCAATATGGCGCTTTGACACTAGAGAATTTAGACCCTAAAACATTAGAAGCTGAGTACCTTACTTGGGATTATTCTAATCCATACCAGCCGCTAACTGCTGTAGTAGCTCCGGTTATGCAAGGAATAGCTGATGGAGCACCAGTAAATGAATTGTTACGAAACCAAGGTCTTGAAGCTGCAAAGGCTTTTGTCTCGCCGTTTACTGATCCTAGTTTAGTCTTACAAGGAGGCCAAGCACTCTTTAATTTAGCAACTAATTTAGATGATCCTAACTATGATTCTGCTAAAGACACAAGAACATTTGTACGCAGTGCTTTACCTTCCTTTGTTAAATTATCTGCAGATGCTACTCGCGCTGTAGGCGCTATGCCAGAAGCTATAGAAAAAATTATGTATCCAAAGGCTTTCGGAGAATACAGACAGCCTCCAAAAGATATATCGGAACTAGGGTCTATCTTACAAAGACAAGGATTTAATCCTGGGGCTTTGAAAACACATAGAATTAATTTAAAAACCTCTTCTGGATATGCTTTGCGAGAGTTAAATAGAAATGCTAACGCTTATTGGAACAAATTTTATAAAACACTACAACAATCTTTACGAGACCCTAATATAGAACTTGATCCTGTAAGTTTACTTGAGGATTACGAAGAAACTTTAAGAGTGCAGTACGCTGCTCAACAAGGTTTAGCAAAACTTTATATAGATTTAAAAAATCTTGTAGGTAAAGCAGCGGCTAGAAAGATTTTCTTTTCAAAAGATTTAAAAGGAGTAGTGCCTTCAAAAGCAGCGTTGCATTCTTTACTTTCTGACACACCAAGAACAAACTTAAAACGCCTTTCAAACCGGAAAGACTTTTGGAAAGTTATAGCAAGAGCACGCAGAAAACCTAACACAGGAGCTTGGAGAACGGAGCTTGCAAGAATTGAGCGTAAGTATAATTTTAAAGACGCTTTTGAAGATCCTATAGAAGAATAGCAAACGAGAGGTTTTCTAATGATGGACTCTTTTATAAGAGCTTATGATGATGTTATAGATGAGGAAACACTACAGAAAATAATAAAAAGGTTTGACGAGATTAGTGAAGTGTCTTCTTTTAGTGGCGAAAGTCAATTTCAATCGTCCCTTGGAAGAAAAGACAGTTCAATAATGATTGAAGACCATTCCCCGCACCTAGCAGGGGTGATCCACAGCCTTCTTCAACCATATCTTGACGATTACTTGTCTTTATTTCCTGGGGGAGTGGAGCTACACCTCCAAGGTTATAACGTTAAGATGCAAAGAACAGAACCCGGAGGCGGCTATCACGTTTGGCACAGTGAGCAGATGAACAAGGCTCAAGCATCAGCCAGACGGTTAGTTTGGTCTTTGTACATGAATGACATAACAGAGGGTGGAGAAACGGAGTTCTTAAATCAAGCTATGCGGGTACAACCCAAAGCCGGTAGATTAGCTATATGGCCTGCAGCTTGGCCTTGGCAACACCGGGGCAACCCGCCATTACAAGGGGTTAAATACATTTGTACGGGATGGTGGTATGCAGTTGCTCACGCCGATTAAGGGTGTTTTTGCTACTTCTGTTGTCGTTGTCTTTTGAGGCCGTTGCTGTTGAGTCCTCTGTACCTACGGCCTGCACCCACGTACTGGAGTTCATAGAGGTACTGGTTCCTGCAAAGAACCGAGAGCTTTTAATCGGACGTTGGAGAGTTTTTTTAGGTACTAAGTTAAGGGCTGGTATAATAACACAAGCCCAATACAATATTCTTAAATCAGAGATAATAGAAGCCCAGAGAATTATCGCACAACTAGAAGCAAAGGGTCACAGGAATAATGCCGTAATAGGTTTAGCATATTTTCACTGTTCTATTTAGAGAAAAGGAGTTGCAGATGCGTTTAAATTTTAATTGGAGAGATTGGCGTAGGTGGGAGTGGGTAGTAGTGGGGATGCTAGCACTTTGCGTTGTGGTGACTTTACGCGGGTGCTACTTAGGATAAGCTTGGTGGCTGTGCGTGGGGGTGGTGATGATTCTATATACTGAGGAACAGCTTCAAATGTTGTATGGTATTTATGCCAAACACCAAAGTAAAGCGGGAATAAGTTTTATGAAATTGGAGGACTTTAGGGATCTTTTTGAAGAGCAGCAGGGTTTTATTTTGGGCGCTATTGACATAAACGAAGCTGCGGAAGACGCTTCTTAACATGATTATTTTCACCGACACTGCAGCTTTAAAAGTACAAGAGGTCTTAAAAGAAGAGGGCGAGGCTAAGTTAAATCTTCGTGTTCTTGTATCAGGTGGGGGGTGTTCTGGATTTAAATATGGATTTACTTTGGACGAAAAGGAAGAGGAAGGGGATTTGATAGTTGAGAATCAGGGAGTCAAGCTCGTTGTGGACCCTATCAGTGCTCAGTACTTACACGGGGCTAAAATAGATTACACGGAGAGCTTTGAATCCTGTCATTTTGAAATTAGTAATCCGAATGTAACTACGACATGTGGTTGTGGTTCGTCTTTCGCTATTTAAAGGAAAGGAGTAAATTATGAAGAAATGGTACAAAAGTAAAACAATCTGGGCGAATGGTTTGGCCGTACTCGCAGTGATTCTTGAGGGTGCTGGTGTTACGAATATTCTGACCCCAGAGGTACAGGTTGAGACTGTCGCAGTGATTATGGGTGGTGTGAATCTAGTACTGAGGTTCGTCACGGAAGACTCTATCTCAACTTGACTTGGACTACACTTGCTGTCTTGGTGGCACTGGCAGGGGCAATCTGGATAGGCCGTAGGTGGGAGCGTGAGACCACTCGGGCAGAAACTGAGCGCCAAAGGAGGGGTATTCAAACACTTGTTAACAAAGTACGCAAGGATGTTGCTGAGTATGATGATACTGAGCTTGATGCCGGGTTGCGCGATCCTGCCAGAACTCGCCCTGGGAGGGGTTAATGCTGCCTCTGCATTCTGGTCTTACCGCGCTGCCTCTGCTGAAAAAGTGCAGGTGCTCACTAAAGACTGTGAGTTCACCAAGGCTATTTACCTTACCGAGAAAAGTATTTCCGGCATCGCCTTAGAAGATAAGCGGAAAATCGTGCTGCACAATAAATCTGTAGCAGCCGTTTGTGGTGAAACCGAGTAATTTGGACTCGGTGAAGACCTCTCATTCACCCGCTTCGGCGGGTGTCTTTTGTGACATCTCGAAAGATTACAACTCGCAGCTATCTGCGCTACAAGTCAATTCCGTCTGCTAGATATTGCAAATTTCACAAGTTCCCGAAGTTTCTTCATGGGCTTCATATTTTATATTTAATTCCCTCTCCAAACCTCTTATAATTTCAAGTTGTTTTTTTCCAAACTCGGTACTAAACTCTTTGGCTTGTATTTTTTTTGGAAGATAACAAACAGGGATAACACCCCACCCTATTACTGCCTTCATCGTACAAAGGATTGTGGCTCCACCCGTAATTTTTAATGTGTTGAAAACAATCCTCTGTACTCCAATCTATAATTGGAAACCTTACATTTATATTCCTATTTGTTTTTTTCGGAACCCAAGAAAAAATTTCCCTATAATCATGTATATCCGCCGAGTCTAGCTGTCCATATTTTTTTCTCCGTTGCCAAGATTCATCTGACCTAATACCTAACCACACTTGGCCTTTCCTGTCCTCAGAAAATCCATTTTCGTTATACCAGCGCCCTGTTGCTCTTTCCTTATATCTAGCAGTACAGAACCTCATTCTTCTGTTAGGAAACTTCCCTGCCCTTCTTACTAAATCAGGCATACTCGGAGCTTCTTTGAAAAAAGTATGATGAATTTTGATCCCAGAAAGTTTTTCCATATATTCCAAATACTCATAAGTTTTAGGGTTATCCCACCCTGTATTACAATGTAAAGGGATTATTTTTTTCTTATCAAAATTTTGTAAAGCGAGTATGAGAGTAGCAGTGCTATCTTTTCCTCCAGATACAGGAACAATAATCTCCCTATCAGTGGGAACATGAATAAAAGTTCTTTGGTTAAGACTAAATTTTAATTGTTTCATATTGTTACAACTCGCAGCCATTAGCACTGCAGGCTAGTTCAGGTTGAACAGAGGTGTTGTCTTCATTCTCGTAGTCAACTAATTTATCCCAATCAAGCTTCGTTGGCATAGCCTCACTTAACGAGAGGTACATCTCCTTACTTATCTCTTCATAAGGTGCTTGCTGATATGTGTGTCCACTCTTGGGTAGGAAAGCTATTCCGCTCATAGTATTGAAGTTATCCCACACGTAGTTACACACATTCAAAAACTCATCTTCTCCGTAATAAATAGTGACAGAAGGTTTGTGTTCAGTGTAGTAATCATTGTATAGCTGCCAAGTCTCAAGCTGATCTACCGCACCAACATCGTTAACACAAACGCTTTTACTAGGAGATTTAGTAGGGAAAGAAAAGACCACGTTCTCGCTGTTCAACTGGTCGTTTTCCCAAGGCACTCCGGCATCTTTTAAAAACGCTGTTAAAGGATCTTTTGTATCACTTCGCACTCTCCGCACATAGTAGGGGGAGAAGCGCGGGTGTATGCCAGAAGCAGTATCACAAAGTTGTGACACCGTACCGCTTGGTTTGACGCAGGTAATAGCGGCTGCTTTGTTTATACCCAAAGCTTCGGCGAAAAGTTCGTTGTATTCAATCGAAGTCTCTTTTAATGTCTCCAGCCCTTTGAGGAGTTCATCTTCTTTAACGGTTGATAACCTATGCCCACTAAGAAGGGGGTGGTCGCAACAACCCGTTAATGATACTCCAAGTAGCGCCTCTTCTTCACAGTTAGTCTTCCACCGCTTAGAGATAAATTTGAAGTCAGTGAGAGAGGCTTGGAGAGTGCCTATAAGGGTCGCATACTTAATCTTATCCAGTAGGTCTTTCCAAGTGTCTTTTGGCCTGACAACGACCTCAGTGAGGTTACAGAACTGTGCTGGTCTTAGGAGGATCTCGGAACAGGGGTTACAACCCCACTCTTGGTTCTCTTCTCGTCGGTGCTCTACATACTTTGTTCTGGCCGCTTCTCTATTGAAGATCCCACGCTCTCCGTTTTTGTCTCTGTAAAGCGAAACCATCTCTGACATAAAGCTATCCACATCCGGTTTGCCGGTATAAGCAACAGAGTTATTTGCCAACCGTCGTTGCGGTGCTCCACCTTCCTCTATAGGGTTCCACCACTGCCCTGCTTTTGCACCTCGCAGGCGGTCATCAGATAAATTGCTGAGTGAGATGAGGGCGCTTCGTCGGACGCCTCCAACAACAACTATGTCGGCAATTTTGCACACAACATCATGCACCTCTAGCGTTGTAAGTTGTCTGCCAGAAGCGTTTTTGAAAGTCTCTACGGTGTACTGGAATAAATCATTTAACGGTGCGGGACCAGAAGCTCTGCCACCAAAGGTTCTAAGTCTGCTCCCTGCAGGTCTAATTTTTCCTAAGTCCCAAGAGGGTACTAAACCCCCGTACAAAAGGGATACTAACTCCCTGTAGGCAGACGCCCACCCTAGTTTGCTGTCCCTTACGGTAATAACAGTGTCAGTAGTGCTCAACTCGTCAGGGAGCGAGGGTAGCTTATTGACGTAAGCCCGTTCTACAGAAAAGCCCACACCTGTACCACACATTAATACATAAACAATTTCAGAAAATACTTTCGGGTCATCAACCGGAACATAGGCGCAGTTGTACCCCGCTACATTATGGTCTTCTAAAGCTTTCCCTGCAGACATCATAACTCTCATAGAGGGCATGACATCCATTCTTCGCACAGCCTCTAAAGCTAATTTAAGCTCAGTTCTTAGGACTTCGTTTTGAGGGATTCGAGCATCCCAAAACTCCCCAACCCTGTCTACAGTTTCGTCCCAAGTTTCTCTACGCCCTAAGTCTTCTCGATACCTGGCGTATCTGGACTTGTGTATATACTCTTGATACAGGTTCATCCAAGCTCCTCGTAAAGTTTCTTTAGTCGGTTGTAAGTAATCTTAAAATTCTCTTGGTCTAGCTCTCTACCGGAGCGTGTTACCGTATAGTGAGCACTCTCAATAACACTAGTCGCTAGGAACAGGGTGTTCTTCTTGGTCGCGGAAACGTTTTCTTTTTTCTTTTTCCCTGTCATATTTTTTGATGTCTGGGACAATTCTTTGCCGATACTTTGGTGTCCTAACTTCTTTCGCGTAAGGGTCACGCCGTTTCCTCCTCTTCTCCACCTTCATTTCCGTTCTCCCACAAGTCAAATCTGGCTTGTTTCTCTATAACCTCCTCCAAGAAAGCATACAGTAGGCTTTCGGAAGTTATGTCTAGGATCTCCACGATAAAGTCTGGATCATACCTATCCGCGATGCGTTCTACAAGCTCTTCAACGGTTAAGGTCATCCAGACTCCTTCAGAAGATATGACATACTTACCTCCATCAAGTCGTAATCTCCCTGCTTGACTTCGTGTTTCATAAGTATGCCACTCCAAGATTGCGCGTTTTTCTGCGGCCCAAGGTACGGATGGTAATCTTGATAGAAGCGTCCGCACACAAGCCCACGCCGTCTTTGTCCATTGCATGTATAAATTTCTCCTGTTTGCTTTTGTTGTTGGTGACCCATAGTAAAGCTGTGTCCAAGGTTCTTTAGCTTATTCTCTATTGTACCCCCGATAGGGTTAGAGAGTAGGCTGCTTGGGTTAACAAAGTAGTGGCTGTAACATATTCCGTTTAGTTGAATGACTTTCAAAAACGGGTGTGTCTTTACCCCAAGGTCATCAAGGGGGGAGAGAATTAACTCTTCAAGAGAAAGATACTTACCTAACATTCTCGTCACAGCACTATCTGCTGCTCTGGTAATACGGTCTTCGTGATTCCCAACACAGTAGTGTATCTCCGGGTCGTAGTTTCTAGCACGGACAGCGGCAAGGAATGTTTTCATAGCGTCCCAACCAGCAGTTAGGTCTGCGTGTACGTCTTTTGTTTCCCACCCCTTGTCTCCCGGCCTATCATAACTAGACAAGGACGGCATATCCCACCAATCACCTATGATAATAATCTTATCCGGCTTGTGTTTTCTAAGATACTTGCCTGCAGCAAGTAAGTGTCCTGTCTTACTACCAGGATAAATTTGTGTGTCTGGAATCATCGCGTGTTTCATATGTTAATCCCTGTAGCCGGGAACATGTCCTATAGTACTCATGTATGAGTGTCCTGAGATTGGGTCATAAAGAGCATCGTAAAGCCCTTCGCTCATGTGGTGAAGTCCTGTCAACGTGTAATCGTCTTCAACCTCATACCAATCAAACGTAGTATAGACTCGTATGTCTACAGAAAGGTTCTCCAAATCTTCAAGAGTCTTCACAAGCGTCCTGACTACGGATTTTCTTACCCACTGATCCTTTGGGGGTTCCCACAACTCTTTTGCGGTAAACTTCTTGTCAAAGTAAGGAGAATCGAGAAATTGAAGATCGTTGAAGGTTAGTTCCGTCACTAAGTAGGCTACTAACTCTTCTTCCGTGTCAAAGAGTTCTAAATCTTCTTCTGGAGGGGGCCACCCCATTTCATCAAGACAGTTTTCTTCATCTTTATAAGTGAGCAAATATTTCATGGTAATCTCCTATGTATTTAACCACTCCTTTGGAAGCTCAACGCCTGTTGCACATATGATCCCCTGAGCTTGGCACCATCCGGTATAAGTTTGGCGGTGTTTCTTCGTAAGCCAATTGTCATACATGAAAAGCATCCTGAAATTTTCCAACGTAAGTTCATTGTCACTGCTCAACACAGCTAACGTCTTGGTTCTGCCTGACCCCGGCCATCTCCCCTTAGCCTCTATCCAAAGCTTTTGCTCAGGGAGCCAAAAATCGGGAAGATACACTGAGCGCCTACCGACATACGAAGACGCACAAGAAAGGCAAGTACCTTGGTGTACTGGGTGCAAGTACGAAATCTTCTTTGGTTCGTACTCAAAAGCGACACCAGACTGCTCTAACCAAAGAGCTATATTAAATTCAAACCTAGACCTATACGGTTTTATACTAGACTTTGTGGGGACACTCGTCTGGGATTTTACGCCATATCCAAAGGAGGTCGCAGTTTTTGTTGTATTCCTTTTCCCAGACATCTCCGTGATCCCGTTGATAATATTTTGTAACGATCTTCTTCGCTTCTTCGTCGGTTGTCTTGTTAGGTATGTATTGCCGGGACTTGACTTTCCCTATACCAACGACCCCTTTGATGTTGTCTACGGAGTCCCCTTCTAACATCTGTCGCCAAAAAACTAAGGTAGCCTCCTCCTTAGAAATCTCTATTAGCTCTTGTTTGACAAGGTTGTAATGCCATCCAGCTAGTTGTGTCAAGTCTTTGTCAATAGACACTATCACCGGCACTAAACCCTGTTGAATAGCGTCTGTTTGTGCGTGTCCGAAAAAATCGTCCGCCTCGCAACCTTGTGTGCGGTAACCCGCGTGGTGTTCCACTAAGTAATCTATCAAACCTGGAAGGTGGCTAGGCTTGTGCTTAGGGTCACGGTTAGCCTTGTACTCAGGGTCAACTTTAATTCTGAAGTTAGGTTTTTGATCGTTCCCCGAGAGAAACGTCACGTAGTCACTAACAGGGACGCTCCGCGCCTCCCTTAAATATTCTAAAGATCCGTCGATCAGGGACTTGGCGTTTTGGAGTGCGTGTTCCAGCGGTTCCAAGTTCCGTTGATAGTCCAAATGCTCCTTGTCTACCGCCAACAAAGCTTCTTTTTTTGTACCAAAAGAAGAACCCCCCGCTTTTGGGGGGTTACGTGTATCAAAGTAGACCCGCTTCTCAGCGGCGAAGCCAGCACGGTAGGCGATAATATCACCATCAAATAAAGCTATTGTGTCTGGCACGAGCTTGACTCCCTTTTAAGAAGCTGCTTTTACAAGTTCAACAGCAGCCTCCTTCCAATCCGCAACCGTTGGTTCACCTTTCTCCTGTGCTCCACCCTCCTCAAGCTCAAGTTTTTCTGAGTCTCCTGATGTCCAAGCCACGAACTCCGCAGCAGTTTCTAGCACTGCCTCAACCGTTAAGTCACTATTGGGGTTGTTTGCCGTGAAATTGACCGCGTTAGTCAACGCATTCTGTCGGAGGATCAACCATTCTCTTGACAAGCTCGGACTCGATAGTGCATCTGCGCCGG
>Ga0315318_10000215_pt1 | contig 23307 bp, 35 predicted proteins | sample M1200m3416metaG_FD_203703 | JGI IMG/M metagenome (GOLD analysis project Ga0315318, IMG submission 203703) | Ammonia-oxidizing marine archaeal communities from Monterey Bay, California, United States - M1 200m 3416 | ecosystem: Environmental > Aquatic > Marine > Coastal | place: USA: California... | reverse complement strand
GAAATTAAACACGATATATTAAACAATATTAATAATAAAACACTTTTTTTGGAGTAAATATGAGAACTGCTATATGTTTTAATGGATTGGTAGGTAGTACTCACGGTAAAAGCCATGATTTACAAGGTGATTTTAAAAAATGTTTTGAAATAAGTTCTCCTTTGTATAGAGAACATATTATAGATAAAAATGATACAGATGTTTTTGTGCATTCATGGTCTACTGTTTTAGAAAATGAAATAATTAATACATATAAACCTAAAAAACATTTGATTGAACCCCAAATAATATTTGATATACCAACTTATGTTGGGGGAGATGATAATAGAACACAGAGTCATTATAGTAGATGGTGTAGTGCAAAAAAAGTAATTGATTTAAAAAATGAATATGAGAAAGAAAATAATTTTAAATATGATTGTGTCATGTTAGCTAGGTTTGATTTAGCTTGGCAAAGTGATTTAATTTTTGATGAATATGATCATAAATATTTTTGGACAGGTATGTGGCCTAAGAAAATTTTAGATGGTAGAACGTTACATGATTTAGAATATTGGCAACTACGTGAAACACATAGTTCTTTTGGTACGGTATGGCACGGATATCCACATACTGATGATGGTTTATTAGGTACTTGGTTTTTTTCTAATTCAGAAAATATGAATAATTTTTCAAGATTATTTGATAATTTAAATGAATATACTAAACTTGGTAACTGTCCTAATGATTCTGCTTCCCAAGTATCAAATCATAGACTTAGTTTATATCACTTGAAACAAATAAATTTAATTGATAATTTAAAGTTTTGTGAAAAAAATTGGCATGATGATTTTGGAACAGTTAGACGAAGATATTATAAGACAAAGTAAGGTAGGTAAATGAATATTTTAATTACAGGAGTAGCAGGGTTATTAGGATCTAATTTAGCGGATTGGATTGTTGCTAATACAGAACACAAGGTTGTTGGAATAGATGATTTGAGTGGTGGTTATAAAGACCATGTTAATAATTTAGTAAATTTTTATGATTATAATATATTGGATGATGATATTGAAAAGTTATTTGAATCATATAATTTTGATATAGTCTATCATTTTGCTGCTTATGCGGCAGAAGGATTAAGTCCATTTGTTAGACAATTTAATTATAAGAATAATTTGGTCACTACTTCTAAGTTGGTTACACTTTCAATAAAATATGGTATTAGTAGATTAGTATTTACTTCATCTATGGCAGTATATGGAAATAATACAGTACCATTTAAAGAAATGTATGCCCCACAACCAATAGATCCATACGGAATTGCTAAGATGGCGTGTGAGAGAGATATACAGATAGCTGGTGAACAACATGGATTGGATTGGTGTATTATTAGACCACATAATGTCTATGGAGAAAAACAAAACATTTGGGATAAGTATAGAAACGTTTTAGGTATTTGGATGAATAAACATTTAAATGGTCAACCAATAACACTTTTTGGAGATGGAACACAAAGACGGGCATTTTCATATATAGGCGATTCAGTAGAACCACTTTGGAAAGCTGGGGTTGATGAAAGGGCTAGTAAACAAATTATAAATTTAGGTGGAATAACTAATGTAAGTATTGGAGAAGCCGCAGATACTTTAATTGAAGTTATGGGTGGAGGCAAAATAGTAAAATTAGAAAAGAGACATGAGGTTCATAGTGCATATTCAACGTATAGGAAATCTGTAGAATTGTTAGATTTTGAACATAAGACAAATTTGAATGACGGTCTTACAAAAATGTGGGAGTGGGCACAATTACAACCAAAAAGAAAACAGTTTAAATGGAAAGAATATGAATTAGATGTTGGATTATATGAGTTTTGGAAATGAAAAAAGAAACACCAGATATAAAACGACATATTAATACTTTAGGTTCTATAGAAGAAAGGTTAGATTATCTAAAAGATTTATATAAAGATGAAACTATGTATTGGGTTACAGCAGGACCAAGTTTGGGAGATCATAATAAACAGAAGTTAAATGATTTTTTGTCAGATAAATTGGTATGTTCCGTAAAACATAGTTATGATTATATTGGAGAATGTGTAGATTTTCATTTATTGAATACTTGGAATCATAAAAAGACCAAGTATGTTACTGATAATACTATAGTTATGTATGCGTTGGCTAAGTCATATTTTAAAGAACATTTAGAATTTGCGTCAATGCACCCAATGGATATATTTATACCAGTTTCTAATCCACCATTTACAATGCACGACCAAACTACTGCGGCTACTAGAGAGTTTGATAATTTACTTAGTTTTAGGCACGGTGTAGAAATAAAATGGGGTCCAGGATTAACTTATGAATTAGCAATCCCTTTGACATTACTTTTAGGATGTAAACGGTTAATTACTATAGGTTGGGATTTGGGAGGACAAAAAGGTGGATTACTACCAGATTCAAATGCTAAGTGGGATAGTAGTCAACACTTTGTATCAGATGATTCGTCTAAAGAAGTTTATGATGATGAAAAGGGAACTCAACCTCAAGATGGGGAATTGATAGAAGCGATACAGAGTACTAAAGAATTATATGATTGGTTTAAAGAACACAAGTTTGAGATGGAAATTTTATCTGATAGGAATCCTGCAGATAAAAGATTTAATAGAATAACCTTAGAGGAGTTAATATTATGAATTGGTATGAATGGCCAGATAGTAGAGCTATAAAAGGTGGTGGAACACCGTTGGTGAGATTCAATTCGGCGTTAGAGGAAAGGAAGAAAAAATATCCTGATTATAAACCAACAAAAGAAGCTTTAAATATTGCAAGTGTTTTGGAAAAAAAGGGATATTATCATATAGAAAAGTGTCTTGATATAGATCAAATTGATAGACTTAAAGAAGCATTTGATAGAATTCTGTTATACAAACAGCATGACAATTATCCTTATAAATTAAAAGGTGGTGGACCTAACGATATAGATGTACGTGTAGAGCAGAAAACTATTACAATAAAAGAAGTTTTACCTTTTTTAACTAATGATTTAATTATTGATATAGCTGGAGCATATTTAGGATGTTATCCAGCGTTTTGTGCACTTGGATTACGAAAAGAATTTTTAGGTAGGGAAGAAGGCGGCACTCAACATTTTCATGTTGATCCAAATTCCCCAAAGTTTTTAAAGTTTTTTATTTATTTAACAGATACAGTTGACAATACTCATTGTTATGTTGAAGGAAGTCATAGGAGAAAATTCGAAGATTTTGAAAGTCCTTATAGACAACCTACGAAAAGGATAAAGGAACTTTATGGTGAAGATAAAATAAAATATTTTACAACAAAAAAAGGTGATTTATTAATGGCAGATACAAATGGGTTTCATCGAGGCACACCACCGATTGAAGGTGGAAAACAGATTCTTACAATACAGTATGAATGTCATCCTGATTATTTTAACCCTGGTAATTTGTCCATGATGCAACAATCCCTTTTTGATAAAATAGATTCAAAATACAACAATATATTCGATTACATAGAGGTGATAAAATGAAAAAATACGTTATTTGTATTGCAACATCATCAGATTTTGCAATAGCAACAACTATACTTATATATTCTTTAAAAAAGAATTTAAGTGTATATGAAGAATGTGATATAAAAGTCCATTATAATAATTTAAATGACTATTCTAAAGACTTAATTAGAAAGGTCAAGGAAGATGTTATCTTTGAAAAACCAAAAGATACTTCTTTTTATAAAAATTTAACTAATACAATTTATGGTAAAGACAATCATGATGTGTATTTATCTTTTGAATGTTTATGGCAAGACGGGTATGAAAAGTCTATATATTTAGATGCAGATATGTTATGTATCCAAGATTTTTCAGAAGTTATTTTAGAAAATGATGGTGGAATATCGTGGAGAATGCCCAATTTAGGAATAATTGTAGTGGGGGATAAGATATTAGGTAAAGAAACATATTATAGATTTTGGAATCATGCTGTAAGCATTAATAGTACTATGGGAGATCAAGATACATTAAGAGCCTTATATACTTCAGGACCTGATGTAATTCCACTTACTGAATTTTATAATTATCAAAATTGGGGCGGTGGTGCTAAGGGAAGTAATGAACGTTTTTTGAAACATTTAGATAGTATAAAAATAATACATTATAGTGGAAGAAGAAAACCCTGGGGTGGAGTGTATGATGGAAGAAGTCTTGATGCTAAGAATTGTATGAGTTATCCGTATATGTGTTTTCATAGTGAAGCAGTAAGAATATGGTACAAATATTATGAGGAATTTAAAATAACTTATATATCAGGTGGTTCCCCATTTGAAAATTATCAATTACAAAATGGAACTATTCTTAAAGATACTATTATGAGAGTTTAAAAATACCTTATATGAAAAAAATACTAATAATAGGTGGAGCAGGTTATATAGGTTCTAGATTAATATGGGATCTCCCTGCTATATTTGATATAACAGTAGTTGATTGTCTTTGGTTTGGTAATTATTTACCGTCAAGTGTTAAAGTAATTAATAAGAATGCATTAACTCTTGAGCCAGTAGATGTAGAAGGTTTTGATTGTGTTATATTTTTAGGTGGGTTGTCTAATGATCCAATGGCAGATTTTAGCCCTCAACAAAATTTTATAGAAAACACAGCGTTACCATCATATTTAGGATATATTTGTAAGAAGGCTGGAGTTGATAGATTTATATATGCAGGCTCTTGTAGTGTTTATGGTTTTACAGATAATATACCTATGGAAGAATCTATTAAACCTAACCCTAAGTTTCCGTATGGAATATCTAAATTATTAGGTGAGAATGCAATAATGACTTTGGAAGATGATAATTTTAGACCTATATCGTTAAGGCAAGGCACCGTAGGTGGTTGGTCTCCTAGAATGAGGTTTGATCTTGTAGTTAATACTATGACAAAAAGTGCTTTGTTGGACGGGCGGATACTAGTTAACAATCCAAACTTGTGGAGACCTTTAGTGGATATTAGAGATATAGTATCTGCGTATAAAAAAGCAATAGAGGCACCATTAGAATTAACTGGAATTTTTAATATATCTGAAAAAAATTATACAGTAGGACAGTTGGGAGAAGAAATTCATAAGGATTTAACTTCTAGAGGGTACGATATAGATTTAGAAATATTGGATATAGAAGATATGAGAAATTATAAAGTAAGTACAACAAAAGCGAAAACAGAATTAGGATTTACTACTAAATATAATCCTATTGATTCTGTAAAGGATATATTTGATAATATGGATTTAGATAAATGTGATTTTAATGATCCCAAATATTATAATATAGAAGTATTTACAAGATTACATGATATGTTTGAATTATGATAAAATTATTACACGTTAATGACTATGTGGTTGATACTAAGAATTTTAAACCATTATTAAATGATTCTATTGTAGAAGAATTTGAGCAAAGTATAGCAAATTTTGTGGGAGCTAAATATGCGGTGTCATTAAATAGTGCTACAAGTGCTATATTTTTATCGTTATTGGAAAAGGATATAACAGTATCTATACCTAGTATAATTCCACCAGTTGTGGCTAATGCAATATATACATCAGGTAATAGAGTAACATTTCACGATGATGTTGATTGGGTAGGTGGTTCGTATGTCTTACATGATTTTGGAGATTATAAAATAATAGATTCTGCACAGAAACTTGAGAAACATCAATTTGAAATAGAAGCGAATGATAAAGATTTAATGATATTTAGTCATTACCCAACAAAACCAGTTGGAAGTAGTGATGGTGGAATGATTGTATCTAATGATAAAGAAAAAATAGACCAACTTAGAGTATTATCAAGGAATGGAAATTCATTAGAAAAAAATAGTTGGGAAAGATCTATTATACAATGGGGATATAAATTTTATATGAATTCAATACAAGCATATATAGCAAATGAGAATTTTAAAAAATTGGATAGTAAAATGGAAGCTATGGGTAAGGTAAAAAGTATTTACAATGAAGCTTTCAATTTAAATCATACCAGTTATCATTTATATAGAATAAATGTTACTGATAGAGATAAGTTTATGTCTAAAATGAAAGAAGAAGAAATTCAAGTAGGAATACATTATAGAGCGTTACATTGGGTAGATTGTTACAGTACATTTGAAGATTTCGAACTACCTAAATCAGATATAGAGAGTGAAACTACAGTAAGTTTACCTTATCATGAATTATTAACAGAAAAAGAAGTAGAACGTGTAATACAGAAAGTGAAACCTTATAGATGTTAAAACACAATATACAAGAACGAGGAATATTAAGTTTTGTTAATTTTGAAGATTTAGATTATTACCCACAAAGAATAATGCTTATGTATGGAGTACCTAAAGGAGAAATACGGGGCAATCACGGACATAGAAAAGATAGGCATCTTATAACTTGTGTAAGTGGTAAAGTTAGAGTTACTTTGACTACCAATAAGGGGATAGAAACACATATATTGAATCCAGGTGATTCTATATTACAAGAAACTTATGTTTGGGGAGTACAAGAATATTTAGAAGATAATACAATAATGGTTGTTTTATGTTCTGAAAAATTTGATTCGTCCGAATATATTAACGATATTAATGAAATTTTAGATAGATGATTATAGGAATAGTAGGTCAAGGTTATGTTGGAACTGCAATTAAGAGTGGTTTCGAAAAACATTATGAGTTAGAAACTTATGATAAGTTTAATACTTCTAAAAGCTCAGTTAATTTACAAGATTTGGTATCAAGATGTAGTATTATATTTATATGTGTACCAACACCAATGAATAAAGATGGAAGTTGTCATACCGGTATAGTTGAGAGCGTAGTATCAGAAATAAATGAAGTAACTATGGGGTGGAATGAAGTTTATAGTAAGGATAATAAACCAATAGTAGTTATCAAATCTACAGTCCCTCCAGGAACTACAGATAGACTACATAAGAAATATAAAAATCTTGATGTTATATTCAATCCAGAGTTTCTTACTGAGGCTAATTTCCTTGAGGACTTTAAGAATCAGAGTAGAATTATATTAGGTGGTACAAGGAAAGGAACGAATATTTTACGACAAGTTTACAGTAAAGTATTTCCTAACGCCACTATTGTTAAGACTGGTAGTAAGACTGCTGAAATGGTAAAGTATTTTGTTAATTGTTTTCTTGCTACTAAAGTATCATTTGCAAATGAAATGAAAATAGTGTGTGATAAGATAGGAATAGACTATGATAAGGTTGTAGAGTATGCAACATACGATGAGAGACTTGGTAAATCTCATTGGGCTGTTCCAGGTCCTGATGGTGATTTGGGATTTGGTGGACATTGTTTACCAAAAGATACCCAAGCTTTAGTATCTCGATATGAAGATATGATATTGTTAGAAACAGTAATATGGGTTAATGACAAAGTAAGAAAGAATAGAGATTGGGAAGAAATGAAAGGTAGAGCAGTAGTAGAATGAAATTGGCAATAGGTTGTCATGTTATGTGGTATGAGATTGAGATGGTGGGTGAATATATAGATTCATTATTACAACTAATCAAACAAGTTCCAGAAGAAGAACATAAAAATATTTATATAGATTTTTACTTGAATACTAATACATATTTTGAACAACCTGATAGTAAGGATATTATTGAAAAAGTAATTGAAAAATTTAATATAGAAATACAACGATTTCCAGAAAATGTTACATATCAGGTATCAGATAAGTTTTATTTTATTGGAGATTATAGACGTGATTTTAATAATATGTTTGCACCTAATACAGATTTTTTGATTTGGGGTGAAAGTGATTGTTTGTTGCCAAAAGAAACTTATCAAGTATTGAAATTAATTAAGGATTACACAGATCAGAATAGTATTTATAGATATATAGTTACATTTGCAGTTAGAAAGATGTGGGATGACAGTTGGAAAGTTTTAGAACATCCTAAATTTACAGATGCGAAGTTTAAAGAGAGAGAAGAGGATTGGGAAAATGATCCTAGTAGTATTTTGTATACAATGTCATTAGCAGAGATGAATAAAGTTAATGAGGAAACTGGAGAGGTAAATTTACAATTTATTCCATATCCCAAATTTGATGGAAGTGGATTAATTATATCAAGTCAGTTGGTTATGGCAGGAGCTAATATACCTTTGGGAGTTTGGGCTTGTGGAGAGGACACTTCTTTTATGACAGTTGCTGGTAAAATACTTGGGGGAGAGTATAAACAGTTCGTAGTGAAAAATATATTGAAAGTACATAATAGAAATCATCCTAAAAAGCGAATGTATGTAGATGGGATGAAAGACGAGGCAGCACATATCAATAGAGAGAATAATAATTCTTGGATGAAGAATCATAAAGTATGTGAAACGAATCTACACAATTTAAATAATAATTCTAAAAAATTAATTACAAGGAAAGAGTTAAAAGATGAAATTACGAAAATATCTACCGACCATAAGTGAGTTAATAGATAGACTTTCTATCATTCAGTTAAAGGAAGTTTTTATACCAGAGCATAAGAAAGAATATGCAAAAGAGATACAAGAGATACTTCATGATTTAAATTTAGAAGGTGTAGATGCTGAATTTGTTCGTGCTATAGTTGTACTTTCTCAAATGAATTTACATATTTGGCACAATGAAACTAAATATAGAGCAGGTGAAGGTGATGGTAATCTCGGATTGACTCACGGATTAAATGGAATTAGAAATAATGCGAAGAATAAAATACAAGAAAAAGCTGGGGGTAGAAAGGATTATAAAATTGATTGTTTAGCCGCAGATTTTAAAGATTGGGAGATTAGTTGGTGAAAGAGACAAAACAGTTTAAATCAAAAGAAACTAAAAAATGGAAGACATCTAGAGATATACGAAATCCACTTAGAGGTAAATGGAAAATAGGAGAGGTTGTTGAGGGGTGTGTAGTGCCTAAAGGTTGGGGTGAAGAACTTATTATAGAAAATAATGAGTTGTATTGTGGTAAGTTATTGAAATTTAAAGCGGGTTGTAAATTTTCAATGCATTATCATATGGTTAAAGATGAAAGTTGGTATGTACAAGAGGGAGAATTTATCTATAGATGGATAGATACTGAAACTGCAGAGGTTAAGACTGTTAAATTATATCCTGGAGATGTTGTTAGACAAATCCCAGGTCAACCACACCAGCTAGAAGCATTAACAATTGGAGTTGTATTTGAAGTATCAACACACCACGAAGACTCAGATTCTTATAGAGTTTTTAAAGGAGATGAACAGAAAAGGAAAATAAAATCTGTTGCTGGTAGACAACATAATATGAATATAATAGTTAAAGAGCCAGAAGTAACAGATACAATTAAAAAATATATTGAAGATGGTATAAAAGAAGGTTTAGATAAAACTAAAAAAAGAAAAAAGAAGTGAATAAATTATTACAAAGTTGTTATATTGGACATCTTTTTGGTAAAATAACTCCTGATAAAAAATATTGGTTATGTTGTGGTAATGTACCCTCAGTTGGAAGTTATGAGAAGGATGGGTCTTTTAAAAAATTTTGGAAATCTGAAAAATATAATACATTAAGACGGGATTTAAAAGACAATTTAAAGGAAAAAAATAAAGAATGGGATAATGCTTGTAATTCTTGCCCCCATTATGCCAACTTAAAGGAAATAAATGAAGAAGGTGGAATCAAGGAAGAGTTTCCAAAAACAGGACCTAAAGAATTTCAATTTGAGATAGGAAATCCATGTAATCACAGATGTGATTTTTGTTGGAGTTGGTCTCATACAATGTTGAGTGATAGAGATAAAGGAGTGGATATAAAATGGAATGGTTGGGAACATTGGGCAAAAGAATTTATAGAATATGATACAGTTAAAACTATTGTGGAAGATTTAAAAGAACTTGGTGGGTGTGAAGAAATTTCTATAAGTGGTGGTGGAGAACCATTTATAGTTCCAAGAATTATTGAAATGGTTAAGTTAATTAAAGATAGTGGGTTTAAACTTAAAATATTTACTAATTTTTCAAAAATTACTACGGATGATATTGAAAATTTTGTTAAATGGGGAGTGGATAGGTTTGAAATTAATATATCAGCAGGAACAGAAAAAACTTATTGTGAAAGTAGAAAGTTGAAAAGTAAAGATTGGACTAAATTATGGGAAAGACTTAATTTACTTACAGAATTTAAAGTAAAATATAATAAACAAAACCCTATATTTAAATATGTTACAATTTTAACTAAGGATAATATAGAAGAGGTTGATGAGATTTTCGAATTGGCTAATAAACATAAATCTGAATTTTTGGAATTTAGAAAAATGGTACCATCTTATAATTTTGAAAATTTATCACCAACTGAAAACCAATTAGAAATTTTTAACAAGAAAGTTAATGTGAATTTTGAAAAGTATTATGGAGAACCATCCGAATCTTATGGGTATTGGATGACTTCAAAGAAAAATGATTTTAGTTGTTATAATGAGGCATGGATATAAGTGAAAATAGTAATTGCAATAGATGATTTGCATCCAGAACAAGGTTGGGGATGTGAAGGTGATGAGTCAGTAGGTTATATAGAAGAACTTAATAAAGAGTATGGTTGTAAATTTAATTTGTTCATACCATCAAATTATCACGACAAATATCCATTGTCTGGAAATAAAAGTTGGGTGGATTGGTGGAAGTCTAAAGATTATATAGAGTTATCTTCACACGGACATTATCATAAGGTATTTAAATATACCTTTGAGGAAATTGGTGAACAAGAATTTTTAGAGTTGAGTTATCACGAGGCGAAAGATAGAGTTAAAGATATTATAAATGAATGGGTGTCCGTAGGTGTAAGTCCCAAGGGATTCAGAATGCCAGGGTGGGGATGTACTCAAGATAGTGCTGACGCTGTTTCAGAATATTTTGATTGGATAGCAGCACATGATAGGATTAACAAAGGGATAAATTTTGATACTTCCTTTTTTTATGGAGAAGATTCTATAAATGAAACTACAACTTTGAGAGAGTGGGATGGTGCAGTACATTTTCAATCACATATTGCTGGACACTACAATCAAAATAATTGGAATTCAGAAAATTATGAAACTTTTAGAGTTATATTGAATCATCTTACTAATAATGAAGTTGTAAAATTTAAAACATTTTCGGAGTTGTTATGATTTATTTTTGTTTAATAGGTTGGCATTATAATCAAAAAGAATATTATCAGGGTCTTAAATGGATGAATGATAATAATCCAGAAATGAAAGTTTTTTGGAATTGTAGGAAGGAACCTCCAGATAGTATAAAGAAAAATTTTGATTATGAGATGTTCCCAAATGAAGGTTTAGAGTGGGGTGGATATCAACAACTATATGAAAAGTTTAAATTTAAAGACGAAGATATAATTTTTTTCACTCACGACGATATCATTATAAAGAATTGGGAATTTGTAAATCTATGTATTCAACAAGTAGGTGATAAGTTTGATATAATTGGTAATGGACAAAATTATGCATTTAGTATGGATCCAGATGGAATCATAACTCCAGGAAATAAGAATGAGTATAGTCCATTTGCTGCAATTAAGACTTGGAAAGAAGTAGCAGTCAATAAAGAATTTTTTGATAAACCATTAAAGTGTATGACAGTTAGAGGAAGTTTTATTTGTACAACAGGAAAGGCATTGAAAGAATTGAATGGATTTGAGTGGTTTAGTGACCCATATGATGGAAAGAATCCTGATTTACAATGGGGAAATATTATGGTTAATTTAAATGGGTACAAGTTTACTAAGACATTTGGTGAGGATAGGATAGCCTATATGTCAAAAGAATATGCGGAGAGTGAGTTTATATCAGAACTAGCTAGGGGTAAAGAAAAATGAAAATAGCATTTTTATCACAAATGGGATTTACTGGTAAGATTCCAAGAAACCATCCTAATATGAGAACTGAGTTTGCACAGATGTGTGCGTTAGATGCGACTCATCATCCACTTTATGATATTGACAAAATTGAAGGAAGTTATGATCACGTAGTATTGTTGATACCAAAAACTGCACAAGACAGAGCTAGGTTATATGATGTAGATGTGGTTAAGAAATCTAGGAGAATTGGTAAAAAGGTTTGGTTTATGCAAGAAGGACCTAATTGGATATTTCAAGATATGCCTATACATCATCAATTTTGGCATTACAATGTATTAGCAGATGTGGATGGAATACTAACAGAGAATGAAACAGATATTCCCTATTATAGAGGTTTAGTAGGAAAAGATAAACCAATACATGATATACCATCTTTAATGATTACAGATGATATTGTTCCAAGAAATGAATGGGGAGATGCAATTATCCTAGGTGGTAATTTTGTTCGTTGGTATGGTGGTTTTGATTCTTATATAGTAGGTAAAGAGTTTCATCCAGAGTATTCATTACATTGTGTAAGTATGGGAAGAAAACAACAAATGGAAGAACAGATAGAAGATATCACTTATACACCTTATGTTCAATGGAGAGAATGGATAGACATATTGAGTCAATTTCATATAGGGGTACATTTAATGCCTACAATTGCCGCTGGAACATTCGCAATGAATTGTGCATTTCACGGAATACCTTGTATTGGATATGATGAAGCAGATACTCAGAGAAAGTTACACCCTCAATTATCAGTAAAACAAGGAGATTTAGAGAAAGCTGTATATCTAGCAAAGAAGTTAAAAAATAATAAAAGCTTTTGTGATGAGTGTAGTTTACAAACTAGGGAATTATGGGAAAAATTATTTTCAGAGGAAGTATTTCTTAAACATATGACAGAGGTATTTAGTTAATGTTGGGAGTATTGATAACTACCCATAGAATAGATTACATTCAGAAACAGAATGAATGGTTGAAGGGAATTAATGAAGAACATAAAGTTGCTCTTGTTACCACGTGTCAAGATGTAAAGGCAGTTGACCGAGTTAATAAAGAAACTTTTTTTCCTATCTATCAAGTAGACCAGAATCCAGGACATATGGATGGAGTCTATATTGGATTATCTACACCATTTGAAGGCGAGTTATTCGAAGAGTGTGATTATGTATTACATTTTCACGGGGATGTAGAGACTCCACCAGACTATATAGATCTTCTCTATATGGAAGTAAAGGGAAAGTATAAAGTAGGTAGTCAACCTAGACAATGGATGTTTGATAGAGATGGTAAATTTATAGATGGAAAATCCGTTCCATTCCACACCTCATTTTTTATTATAGAAACTCAGTTGGGTAAAAATATATTTAAATGGGGAAGGTTGGATGAATATAAAAAGGTATCTGCACAGAATGGTCATCCAGCATGTCATTTTGAAACTGTGATGTATGCGGGATTAAGTGAATATAATTTTGATTATGATAAAGATTTGTATCATACAGACTCGGTATTGAAATTGCAATCTTTGTATGGAACAGATCCAGTATATTATAATTTTACATTTCCAGATTCTAAAACTATTCATCATGATGAAAGAGGAAATATAAAGTGAGTAAGAAACCAGATAATGTTGCAGATAATCCTGGAATATTACCTTACGGAAGTAATGTAGGTGCGCCAGCCATTAAACCAACTGACGTAGATACTTGGAAAAGTGAAAAAATATCTAAGACTAATCATTATTTTAAAGCTAGGTATAATGAAATAAAAGAAGAATATAGAAAGTTAATTGAAGCTTATGAGTGGAGTAAGTTGGTATTTAGTTCAGATTTTAAGTTTGAACCCATAAAAGGACATACATACTATTTGTATCAGAGAGAAATGGGATTGTTTTTATCATTGATAGAACCAGAACAATGGGATCAAATATTTATAGGAGCATTCAAATTAGATTCTAATGATAAATGGGAAAAAGTAGATGACTTTACTTGAACTTTTTGAGCGAGGTGCGGAAGAAGCATCTACTCCAGGCCGAGACTGGGTAGAACATACGTCGTATTCAACAGATAAAGGTGACCATAATTATATAAAATATTATAGTGAGTGGTTTGCACCATATCAAGATAAAGAGTTTAATATGTTGGAAGTTGGAGTAGAAAACGGAAATTCTTTAAAATTGTGGAGAGATTATTTTACAAAGGGTACAGTTTATGGAATGGATATTAATGATGGTGGAGAGTTTAAATGTGATTCTACAGATACGGAGAAAGTTGATAAATTGTTAGGTCACGGTAGATTCGGAGACCTAAGATTTGATATAATAATAGATGATGGGGATCATAATCCTATATCACAAGCGAAAACATATATGAATTTGATAGATAGACTTAACGATGGTGGGATATATATAATAGAAGATATAGCTGGACCAAAATATGGTGATAACGTATATGAAAAGGAAGTAGATAAAATTAAATCATTAGGTTTTGAAGTTATAGATACAGATGGTAAATTTACTTTATCATATTTAGGAGTAATTAGAACATGAAATTAATTAGTTTTGTAATTCCATCACGGAATAATAAGAAATATTTAGAATGGTCTTACAATAGTATAAGAAAGAACCTTGGTTATACTCACGAGATTTTATTAGCGGATGATTTTTCTACAGACGGTACTTGGGAGTATTTACAAGAAGTAAAAGATAAAGATATAAATGTACAAATATTCAGAAATGAAGGTCCAGTTAGACAAGGTATTGTATATTGGTATGATTTTTTATGTGAGAAGGCTTCCAACGATATAGTTATGTTTTTACACGCAGATATGTATGCTTGCCCAAATTTAGATACAGAGATATTGAAACATTTGGAAAGAGGTACAGTCGTAAGTGCAACAAGAATAGAACCACCACTACATCCAGATGGTCCAGAAAAGATATTAGAAGACTTCGGAATAGAACCTGAAGAATTTGATGAATTAGGACTTATGAAGTTTTTAGAAGAGAAAACCCCTTGGACAAAAATTATTGAGCAAGAGGCAAAAGAAACTACTGAAGGTATATTTGCGCCGTGGGCAATTTATAAAGATGACTATGAAAAGGTGGGTGGACACGATAAACTGTTTGCACCTCAATCTAAAGAGGACTCAGATATATTTAATAGAATGCATTTATTAGATTATAAATTTGTTCAAACTTGGAAAGGTTTTGTATATCATATGACTAGTCGAGGTAGTAGGTTTAATCCAATGGCAGGCGGAGCTCCAGGAAAGGATTCCCCTGAATGGATACACACTACAACTAAAAATATGAGAAATTTTATTCGTAAGTGGGGAACAATGGTACAACACGATGAAATGATGAAACCTATTGTATCACCTAAATATGATATAGGGTTTGTAGTTGAGAATTGTAATACTCAAATGTTAAGAGAATTAGAACCTTGGTGTAGCGATATATACGGTGATTGGATTGGGCATAAAGGAATTGGTGCTAATGATTACATTAAGAAAGAACAACCAAATACTTTAATTGATTTGAGTAAGAAGATTCATTCAGATCATATTGAACCAAAGAATGATATAGTGGTTAGATTTGATACAAATCAATTAAATGTAAATAATTTTCAGGTAATCGTTAAATTATCAGATATACTTAAAGATTCAGGAGAAGTAGGTGAAATGGAATTTGAAATATTTAAGTTTAATATAAAGTCAATGAAAACTTATGAAAAGGAATTAAAAGTATGCGTATAATAGTTACAGGTGGAGTAGGTTTTATAGGTACTAATTTGATAAAGAGATTATTAAAAGATGGACATAAGGTAGTTTCTTTAGATAATTATTCTACAGGTAAAAAAGAAAATGAACAAAAGGGTTGTAAATATTTTGATGTAGATTTAAGACTAACAAAAGATTATTCATTCTTTATGGATAACCCAGATGTGATATTTCATATTGCCGCATTACCAAGAATTCAACCATCATTTGAAGCCCCAAGTATTACATTTAATTCAAATGTGGTTAGTACTCAAAATATATGTGAGTGGGCAAGGACTAATGGAAATATTCCTGTAGTATATGCAGGGTCATCTTCAATACACGGAGATAAATACGCTAACCCATATACCTTTACCAAATGGTTAGGTGAAGAGGTTTGTAAGATGTATTCTAATATATTTAAATTACCTGTTACTATATGTAGATTTTATAATGTATATGGACATCACCAGGCTTCAGATGGGGCGTATTGTAATGTATTGGGAATTTTTGAGAGACAGTTTAAAAATGGAGAACCTTTAACTATTACAGGAGATGGTGAACAAAGACGAGATTTTACTAATGTGGAAGATATAGTAGATGGGTTGATAAGAGTTTCACATCGTACAACACTCGGTAGACACATTGGAGAAGAATTTGAATTTGGTAATGGGAAAAATTATTCAATTAATGAGTTAGTGGAAGGATTTGGAAAGGAATATCCAAAAGAATATATACCTAAATGGGAAGGTGAAGTGAGAGAAAGTTTGTGTGTTGATAAGAAAGCTATAAAAGAATTAGGTTGGAACCCCAAAGGTGATATCATACAGTTTATAAGAGAAAATTATATAATTTAGCGATATGTTATACTATTTATTATTAGAGGGAGATTCTGAAAAAGATGTTTACTTTGATTCAAACGTTTTGGGAGAAGAAAGTTTTGGTAAGTTTTATCCAGAGAAGGGATTTGGGGCTCTTATGAATATAAAGGATAGAAAACCTGAATTGTTAGAAAAAATAACAGTTAAGAAAGAAACAGGCGAAGTTATAACATTAGATCAATTTATTGATACCCTCACAACCTTAAAAATACAAAAAAATGCTTGACTTATATAGCAATTTATGTGTATATTATAGTGTTAGTTAAATTGAAATAAGTATATTTACAATGAATACTAGAGATTGGTTAGATTTTGCGGATGAATTGGAAGATGAAGTGGTAAAAGACGAAATAAAACAGAAAATCAACCATAAAGAAAAAACACATAATAAAAAAGAATGGAAAGGTATAAAGAAAGACCTTGAAAAGAAAAATGTTAAAAAGAAATGGAATACAAAAAGGAGAAAGAGTAAAAATGTTAAAAATACTCGTTAGTTTAGGAATACTACTATTCACATTTGGTTGTGATGGTTCTATGATATATAAACCAGACTTAGAGGAAGAGTTTGATGAAATATCAGTAGTGTTAAATCCTAGATTACAACAAGATGTAAATGGATATTTTCATTTACAATTGAATAAGGAAAAATGGCAAACACTTCATAGGATTGAAGGACTGGCATTTACATCAGATACTACTGCGTATGTACCAAATTTGAGAGTAGAATGGGAATCTTCTCATTATTGGTATATGGGGGATACATTGGGATACTTCGTACGAAGAACTATAAATTCTGATGGACAATACGTATCATTAGATACATCCTACGCTATTGGATTTGAAGGACATGAAGTTCCTACTACCAATCAAGTAAGTTATAGTAATGGATATGGTGAAATAAATAATATGATTGCACCAGTTCAAACTATGGTAGGAGATACTATGTATATATGGGCTACTTATTTTGAGTGGGCATTTACTGATTGGAAAACAATAGAGATACCAATTGTATTAGATTAGGAGAATAAAATGGATGTGGGAGTATTAAATAATCTTGGATATCTTGAGGTAATTGAAATATCTATTTGGTTAGGTATAATGTATTTTGGAAAGAAATGGATAGACAGTAAAGTTAAATAGGAGATATAATATGAAATACCGTCTTGTTGATAGACGCACGAAGGAAATTATCACAACAATAGATTTGTCAGATGATGTTGGTATTAGCGGGGCGAGAACATATTTCATGGGAGTTAAACAATTATATGATGAAAAATTTGATGAGTTATGGGAAGTAAAGGGAACAACATACAAATATCCTGCGTGGTGGGTAGAGGAAAAATCAATAACAGATGAAGAACTTAAGTTATTTTAAATTAGTGAAGTGATATGATGGATGACACTTGGATATGGTTTATAATTTATCTGATGCCAGTAACAGTAGTTATGTGGATATTGGGTATGTGGGCAAACCACGAAGATTACAAAAAAGAACACAATATAATAGGATGGAGTGATAAACAAATGAATGTAAAACAATTAATAGTAGGTACAATAGTAAGTACCATAGTAGGATTATCAGGTTATATGGTTGGAATTTATTATGGTTCAATTAATATGTTAGATTCTATATATGGTAATGTAGAACAAGAGTTAGATTTACTTGAAACCAAATTAGAGAATGTCAGTACAAAAAAGATTGAGAGTCAATTAGAACAACTTAAAGTTAAAGTTTTAAATAAAGTACCATCACAACAAGATGTAATTGATATGTCTGCACAAGTAGATGAAATCAATGAAAGGATTGTGTTATTGGCTGCGGAAACCCAAAGTCTATTAACAGATTTAAAGATGGATGTTAGAAAAAATTTGGATAAAACTTCTACAGAATTAACCAATAAGGTAGAGAGTTCAATTACAGCACAATCAGATTCGGTAAAGAAAGAGATTGGGAAATTATATGATAAATTGGATGGTTTACATACAGACTTGGGGGAAGTTACTACTTTGATAGATAAAGCCAAGGATACCTTTTTTGGTAAAGCAGTTTTTAAGGAGAAAAAATAATGGAATGGAATACAATTTATATGCTAATGAACTTTGTAATAGTGAGTATAGTTTCATATTATATTGGTCGTTGGGATGGTAAGCGAAAAATGGAGAAGAAATAATGGATAAATATAAGTTAAGTTATGAAGATGCTGATCCAGTAGTAGAACTTTTAAAAGATATTTTGGGGAAATTGATAGATATAGAAACACATTTAAAAAAGAATGAAACTAAAGAAGAAACTAAACAGTTATTAACAGAAGAAAAAACAGGAGAATAGTTATGCCAAAATCAAAGAAAAAAACTACTACTCGTAAAAAAAGAGCAACTAAGAAAACACAAGAGTCTGCTTTTTGGACAAGAGTTGTAAATGGTATGAAAAATATTTTAAGTCCATCTAAGTAAATTAAGTTATAGGAGAGAATATCATGCACGAAGCATTGTGGGTATTAGTAGGTGTTTTTATAGGAGCACCACTAGGATTGGTTATCGGTGGAATGTTATGTAGTGGTAAGGTTACAGATATGGAAACAGAGATTATGAATCTTAGGTTTCAAAGAAAAGCTTTACGTGAAGAAATAGATATACAGACTTCACCAAAACCAAAACCAAGAAAAACAAGGACTAAGAATGCCCCTAGGAGAACCAAGAGGTAGAAATCCCTACAAAGGGACACAAATTCCAAAAGGTAGAATTCAGTGGGCGATAGAGAATAGTCTATCACTCAAGGGAGCCGCACGAGTATTAGGTGTTAGTTATAACACGTTCAAGAAGTACGCCATTATGTATGACTTGTTTGAACAGAATAAAAACATAGGTGGTGCGGGAGTTCCAAAAGGTGGGTCAACAGGATTTGGAGTGAAGGTTAATGATATATTTGGTGGTAAACATCCCAACTATCCACATTGGAAATTACAGGCGTTATTAGTTAGGTCTGGACATTTTGTACAAAGATGTTCAAATTGTGGATATGACGAAACTAGAGATATGGATGGGAAAGGTCCATTCATTATAGATTTTTTAGATGGAGATGGGTCAAACCACGTTCCAGAAAATATTAGGTTGTTATGTTATAATTGTTTCTTCCTAATTAAACCAGTTGGTAAGATGATGAAGACTCCAAAGGATGTAATGTATTTAAGACGGAATATGTGGAAAGTATTTAAACAAACCGACAGAGAAAAAGAGATGGAAAAAGAACATCAAGATACAATAAAAGAACCAACTATGGATCATAAGAAAGTAGATAAGATAGATACAACGGTAGACACGGAAACTTTTGGTGATTTATCAGATGTAAATATATCACTAGATGACCTATTTATGGATGAAGATTAAATTTAAGGAAATATCAATGAGAATTTTATGTACAATTCTTTTGTTCTTTTCATTGTTGAAAGGACAAATAGTTAATCCAGAAATCACAGAGAAGGTTAGTTTTGTTGTATTACCTTCAAGTATTGAAGAACAACTAGACCCAACTTCTATTGGTTATCAAGTAGTAGAACTTGTGGCAGGTGAAGCTTCTAAAATAGACAGATATAAAATTTATAATCGACAAGATTTAGAAAAGGTTTTACAAGAACAAGCTTTATATCAATCAGGTTTAGTATCAGATGATCAAATGATAGAGTTTGGTAAGATAGTTCAAGTTAAAGAGGTTATGGCAGTAACAGTAACGGAATTTATAGATAGAGAAATAGTTGTACATGAAGAATTTAATAGTAAATTGGGGGCTTTCAGTCCTTTTGATAAAGATGGTAATATCAAAGAATTTAAGGATCATTCTCCAGAAGAAAGACAGAAAAGTTTGGAAGAATTTAAAAAAGAAGTTGGGAGAAAAAGTGATTTAAAAGAAAAATCAATGGAAGAATTAAAGTTGATTTACAATCTTAATAGAATGTCTAATGAGGAAGATTTTAAAGATTTCACAGAAATAGAAAAACAAAAATTTATAAGACAAGAATTACAACACATAATTGATGCGAGTAATCCAAATAGGTGGGTAACTAATCTTTATTTTACAGTTAAGATATTCAATGTAGAAACTTCAGAAATATTAAATACATTTGATGTAGAGGCGATGGGATATGACCCAAACAAGGAAATTGCCAGACAGAACGCGTTTGACAATGCGAGAGAGTTAGTTTCATCAGATTTACGTAGTTTATATAAACTTACTACAGTAGTATTGGAAGTAAATAACGATGATTTGGTACTTGTTTTGGGAGAAGATTTGGGAGTAAAAAAAGGTACTATATTTCAAATTTCATCTCCTGAACAAGAAAGAGATTTTCAAGGTAAAAAGATAATTTTCCCAGGAGAAGCAGTAGGACTTGCGAGAGTAGAACAAGTTGGTACATCAGCTAATAGAAGTAGAGTAATTCGTAGATGGAATGAAATAAAACCTGGATATTTGGCGGAAGAAAAAATGCAGTTTGGTGGATCTTCATATTTAGGTTTTCTAATGAATACAAAGGATATTAGTTTCATGCCAGCATTTTTTATGAATCCTTATAGTGAAGATTGGAAGTATTCAGAGAGAATAGAAGTAAAAGCAGCCATACAGTTAGGTATGGTAAAGGATACTCGTAATAAGTGGGGATTCTATCTTGGTGCTCCAGTACTATTAGGAACTTGGAAAGTTATCCAAACACCAGAATATGATTTTGGAATGACAACTAATTTTTATCCAAATTTTATGTTTCGGGAAGATGATGAAGGTAATAGTATTCTAGGAGTACGTTTTAAATATTCTATGGGTATTGAAGCTATTATTGTAAATTCACCAACTAAAGATTTGGTAATTGGAATTGATATAACTCCAGGAGAACATTTTTGGGGATGGTCTAATAGTAAAGCAGAAGAAAATGCACCTAACAATGGAGTTGTATGGAATGAGGGTAGTATAACACCAGACTATTCTACACCAAGAATAAGTTTAAGAATTGGATATAGATTTACAAACTTTGTTTCAGATTTAACTCAAAGAAAATTAGGTGATTACGATGAGATGATGGGAAGACAATTAATGGATCCTAATTCAGCATTAAATAAAATTAATAAGGAAAAGTAACAAAAATTTCTTTTTTTTAGATAACTAATATTTATACTTGAACGTGACTATACAATCTAACGGGAAATAATAAATGAATGGACAAGATAAAAGAGATTTAAATGTTATTCTTGAGAGGATGGAACAAGCAGATAAAGACCGTGACCAGATGCACACGGATATCAAGTTTATTAAAGAGAATCTATTTAACCCACACGAAGGTTTGTGGGCAGAATCAAAACAGAATACACAGTTTAGAAAAGACACTACTAAATGGCGTAGTGTAATGGGTGCTGGTTTTGTAGGGTTATTTATCAAACACATATATGATATGTTTGTATAGAGAAGAGAAAATTTTTTTAGATATTAAAAGGTTTTAAAAATGTTATTTCAAAATTATCCAAATATTGTCTATAACCATTATAGATTGGGTGACGTTGTTAAAGATAAATCACATAGAAATTGTATAGAAGGTAGAGAGTTATATTATAAATTATATCCAAATAGTATTGCAACTAAATACATGAAATCAACGGATGAGGATAAAAATTATAAACTCTTAACAAGTATAGTTAAAGAACATAAACCAACTCTTAAACCAAATGATAACGAATTAGTAATTCATATTAGGGTCGGAGATATTATAGAAGATCCACCGTTTTCTATAAATCAGTTTCTTGAAAAAGAAATGTTATGGGGTGGTAGTTTAGGTGGTACACACGACGGTGGTAAAGATAATTATGTTAAACCATTATCATATTATGAAAGAGTTGTCGAAGAATATAAAAAGACGGATATTAGAAAAGTTGTTTTAGTATGTGGTGGATGTAAAGGTAGATTTTACGAGAAAAGTAAAGAGTATATAGTAAGGATTAAAGATTTTTTTGAAAGTAACAACTATGAAGTTAATGTTAGATTTGGAGAAACTCCCGATGATGATTTTGTATATATGTGTAGGTCTAAATACTTTATATCAGGTGGTGGAGGATTTACAACAATAGTTAAAGGTGTAAATAGTTTACTAATGTAGGGGTTGATGATCTACTCGGGATGCATCTCGGGGAGAGTCGACCGATCACAACCCTTCAAAAAAAGCCTCACGATTTATTTTGTGAGGTTTTTTTATAAGTTAAAGTGATTATTTAATAAAAAACTCCAAAAACACCAAATAAATAACTTCAAAAAAATATATATAGATATATATTATTGAGAGAGTTACAAGTGTAACAGATTATTAAGTAAAGGGTAGAAGTGACCACCATCAAATGATAAGAAATATTTTCCCGTTAATGTTATTATTTATTTTAGTAAGTCCTATTACTAGGATTTCAGACGGTGAAACTTTTTTTCAAGATAATTCCGAAACACTCTTAACTTTGTCATCCCAATCCTCAAAAATCCTAGCGGATTTTCAAGGTGAAGATAAAATGGATACTCAAAGAGATGAGAGTTCCCCTCGTACTCTAATTCGTAATGAATTAGACAACAACCGCATTAACAATCTCAAGATTAATGATAAACCATCATATAGTGGGATTGAGAAAAAAGCCTTACGTGTTCCCCAAAAGACAAGTAGGGCTTTTTTAATGTTCGTACATTCAGTTAGGCTTTGTAAGTTGTGTTATACTCCAAAGTCAGGTATTGAGCTT
>Ga0315318_10000214_pt1 | contig 23331 bp, 27 predicted proteins | sample M1200m3416metaG_FD_203703 | JGI IMG/M metagenome (GOLD analysis project Ga0315318, IMG submission 203703) | Ammonia-oxidizing marine archaeal communities from Monterey Bay, California, United States - M1 200m 3416 | ecosystem: Environmental > Aquatic > Marine > Coastal | place: USA: California... | reverse complement strand
GTCTACGACTACGTCGCACAGGTCGTCCGCCTCGACGGCGAGGTCTACGTCTTCGACATCGGTCGGGTGCGAATCGACCTGAACCTGGAGGCAGCCCTCAAGAGGGACAACTGCGCCCTGGTCGACTGGTCCGGGCCGCCGGTCGCCTTCGAGGGCGTCACGCCGGGACAGCTGATCTGGCAGACCGGCTGGATGGTCGATGCCGGCCTAGCAGGCCCGGAGTGCGCCGGACACGGCCGGGGCGGCTACTCGTCGTGCGACAGGGACGTTACGTACATCGAGGCGTCCGGCACCGACCTGGGCCTGAGGTTCCGCCTGTCGTCGCAGCCGGTCACCGCTGTGGTCGTCGACATCACCTGGGACCCGACCGAGGTCCACGTCGGGCCCACAGCGGGCGGATGCGACCTGGTCGACCAGAGCGTGACGACAGCGACCGTCCAGGCCACCATCGAACCCGACGGCTGGAACAAGATGGTCGAGTACGCCACGGCAGGCGCCGGTGACGGAATCGCCGACGGCGACCAGGTCACCGAGATCCGTGTGACTGTCGTCGACGAACTTTCAGACCCGATGTACCACGACGCCGGCGACCTCGTCCTGACGGTGACTACCGTGGACCGTCCCGACGGGGCGATCTGCCACTAGGAGTCATGGAGGTCAGGCGGCTACGGGGTGATACCGAGGCTCGCCAGGAGCCGCTCGGGGATGTCGTCAGGTAGGTCGCCGTGGTCGACACCGAGCAGCATCGAGAAGTACGACCCGACGATCATCGCCGACACTATCGAGACGCTTACATGGTCGCCGACCACCCCAGCCTCCTTGGCAGCGATCAGGGCTGGACGCAGCAACGTCATGTGCCGGTTTCGCTTGAGGTCCTCACGGATCAACTCCCGGACTCCGACGGCCTCATCGGTATTCTGGAGCGTCAACGCCGGAATGGCGAACACGTCGTCGCCCATGAATGACTTGTGGACCTCCCGGACAGCGTGCAACAGGTCCTCGTACGGGCCGTCGCCAGGCAACGACCGCATCTGCTCCTCACGCGACGTGGAGATGTGGTTTAGGACCGCCACCAACACCTCAGGCTTGTCCCTGAACCTCGTGTACACCGCGCCCGGGCGCACATTGGCTCTAGTAGCGATCGACGACAGCGACAACGATGCATACCCGGCCCGGTAGAACTCCTCGACCGCCGCCTCGATAATTTTCAGGTCGAGGGCCTCGTCGCGGGGTCTGCCAGCCATGCCTTGACGATAGCGGAACTTCTTTACGGAATCAGGTGTCGGGTACTGGCAGAGTTTTACGGAGTAGCGGCTCTCTGGGAGATGACGATGTCGGCGACCTCGAGCATCCGCCGGTGCAGTTCGGCGTGGTCGAAGCGGTCGGTGGCCCAGGCGAACACGACGCCCCGGAACAGGGTGAGGATGAGGCGCAGTTCGGCGTCCCTGTCGTCTCCGACGTCTTCTCCGGCTTCGGCTCGTTCGTCGAGGAGCGAGGAGACGGCGTCGAGGGCGACGGTCGGGGTGTCCCGGACCTGGCCTCGGCCGAGGGATGCGGCGACGGGGAGTACCTGGCGGGTGACGTCGGCGTCAGATGTGAGGAGCACGACGGTGGTGTCGGCGAGGTTGGTAGCCCAGCTCTCGTCGGCTTCCAGGGAGATGACTTCGACCATGAGGTCGTTGAGGGTCGTTTCGGCGATGTCGAGCACGATCTCGCCGAGGTGGCAGGTCTTTTCGGAGGCGGGGAACTCTGCGTAGACGTCCTCGATCTCGATGCCTCCGGTGAACGCCACGGCTTCGGGGGACAGGTCGAACACGGTGCCAGTCCGCAGTACGGCCTTGGCCCCGGCAGTTACGGCGTCACGCTTGGCTCCCATGGCCTCAAATCTACCAACGGGCGTCAGGCGGTCGATAGGTCGGCGATGATCGGCTCCCAGAACGCTGCGCCACCCTCACCACCCTGGGTGTAGAAGCTCAGCCGGTGTACACAGTCGCCATAGCGGTCCCGGAAGCCGGCGGCTACCGAACCCTGCTCGCCGACCACCGCGAAGGTGTCCAGCACCTCGTCGTCGATGAGGTCGCCCATCTCCTGCCACTGGCCCTGTTTGGACATGCGGTTCAACTCGTCCTGCAGGTCACCCCAGCCGTGGATCTCCAGCACCGGTCGGTAGGCCGGCGTGGACCCGTAGAAGGCGATCTGCTGTCGTACGCCGGTCGCGGCGCGGGCCATGGCCTCCTCGGTGGTGCCGGTCACCACGAATCCCGGGCCGACGATTTCGAAGTCGTCCATGGTCCGCCCGGACTTCTCCAGGCCCCTCTCGACAGCCGGGATGGTGACCTCCCGGAGGTAGCGCTCAGTGCTGAAGGCGTGGCAGATCAGACCGTCGCACACCTCTCCGGCCACCTCAGACATGAGAGGCCCGACCGCGGCGATGAACACCTTGGGTGGACCGCATTCATTGGGTCCCGGGTCGAAGAAGGGGGTCATCAGCGTGTGGGTGTAGAAGTCACCCCGGAAGGCCAGCTTCTCGCCGTCGTTCCAGGTCGCCCAGATGGCCCGCATGGCGCTGATCATCTCCCGCATCCGGGCTGCCGGCCTCGACCACTCCATGGAGAATCGCTTGGTGATGTGAGGCCTGATCTGGGTGCCCAGGCCGAGAACGAACCGACCGTTGCTGTAGCGCTGTAGGTCGTGGCCCAGATTGGCAAGCAGCATGGGGTTGCGGGCGAAGGCCACGGCAATTGACGTGCCCAACTCGATGCGTTCGGTGTGCTCGGCAGCCACCATGTGGGGCAGGAACGGGTCGTGGCTGGTCTCGGCCGTCCATGCCCCGGCGTAGCCCGCCTCCTCGAGTTGGCGGGCCGCCTCGCCGATGGCACCAATGCCACTTGGGTTGTTGAGCCCGGTGAGTCCTCCGTCAATCTTCATGGCGCCGACGGTAGTGGGAGTCGGTGGTGGCGCTACGGTCCGGCCCGCCCATGGAACTGTTGCTGATCCGCCATGCCCTTCCCGTCACCGTCGACAACCGCGACTCCGGGGTCGAAGCCGACCCGGTGCTGTCCACCCTGGGGGAGCGGCAGGCCGGAGCGCTGGCCGACTGGCTGGTCGACGAGCACATCGACGCCGTGTACACCAGCCCCAAGGCCCGGGCCCGTCTGACCGTCACCCCGTTGGCCGCCCGCCTGGGCCTCGAAATCGAGATCGAGCCACTGGTTAACGAGTATGACGAGGGCGAGGTGGAGTACATCCCCATCGAGCACCTCAAGGCCACCGGGGATCCCCGTTGGGGGGCGATGATTGCCGGTGACGACCTGCCCGACCCGGAGGGCTTCCGGGCCCAGGTAGTCGAGGGGGTGGAGCGGATCATCGCCGCCAACCCGGGACGCACGGTGGTCGTGGGCTGTCACGGTGGAGTGGTGTCGGCCTACCTGTCGCACGTCCTGGGCATCGACCGGGTGCTGTTCTACGAGGCGTCCTACACGTCGGTGGCCCGGGTGGCCGCCTCGTCGTCCGGTCATCGGTCGGTGCGTTCGATGAACGAACTGGGCCACCTTCGGGTGGCCGGGGTACCACTCAGCGACCTCTGATCCTGGTTACCACCGGTGCAGACCTCGGAAGCCTGATCGAGGGGAGTCAACCCCTGCGGCCAGGCTCAGGGGGCCAGTTCGGCGAGGCCCCGGAAATGTTCGAGGGTTTCCGGATTAGCCAGAGCCTCCACGTTGGTGACCGGCCGACCCTCCACCACGGCCCGCACCGCCAACTCCACCAGCTTGCCCGACCGGGTACGGGGTAGTTCCGGGACCTCCAGGACTACCGCCGGCACGTGGCGGGGTGACGCCCCCGACCGGACGTCGGATCGGATTCGGCCCCGGAGGTCGTCGTCGAGGTCCACCCCGTCCGCGGTGACCACGAACAGCACCACCCGGACGTCGCCCTCCCACGGCTGCCCGATGACCAGCGCCTCCACGACCTCATCGAGCTGCTCGACCCGCCGGTAGATCTCGGCGGTGCCGATCCGGACCCCGCCGGGGTTCAGCGTGGCGTCGGACCTGCCGTGGATCACGAATCCGTCCTCGGCCGTGCGCTCGGCAAAGTCCCCCTGATGCCACAACCCCTCGAACCGGTCGAAGTAGGCGTCGTGGTACCGCTCGTCGTCGGGGTCGTCCCAGAAGCCCAAGGGCATGGACGGGAACGCCTTCCGGCACACCAATTCGCCTCGGACGCCGACCCCGGCGGTAGCGCCGTTGTCGTCGACTACGTCCATGTCCATGCCCAGCACCGGGCCCTGGATCTGTCCGGCGTGGACCGACCCGGTGGGTTGGCCGCCCACCAAGCATCCGCAGAGGTCGGTGCCGCCTGAGATGGACGCCAGGTGCACGTCTGGCGACCAACGGGCGTACACGTGGGCGAAGCCCTCGTGGCTGAGCGGGCTGCCGGTGGAGCAGATGGTTCGAAGGTCAGCCAGCGCGTGGGTATCGATGGGCCGCAGTCCAGCGGTAGCCACCGAGTCGATGAACTTGGCCGAAACCCCGAGCAGGGAGAGGGCACAATCGTCGACCAGGTCGAACAGCCGGTTGCCGTCGGGGTGGAATGGCGAGCCGTCGTAGAGCACCACGGTGGCATCGGAGGCCAGGCCCGAGACAAGCCAGTTCCACATCATCCAGCCAGCCGTCGTGAAATAGAGGATCCGGTCACCTGCCCCTACGTTGCACTGGAGGCGGTGTTCCACGAGGTGCTTGAGGAGGATGCCACCTGCCCGGTGGACGATGCACTTGGGGCGACCAGTGGTGCCAGACGAATAGAGGATGTACAGCGGGTGGTCAAACGGCAGGTCGAGGAACCGGACTTCCGCGGCCTCGTGGGGAGCCAGGAAGGCTTCCAGAGAGAGGGCGCCGTCGGGGAGCGGGCCGACCGGGCCGACCGTGGGGTCCTCAGGCACGACCACCACACGGCGAACTTCGGGCAGGGCGTCGGCCACCTCGGCGAGGCGACCGGTGACATCGTGGCGTCGACCGCCGTAGCGGTAGCCGTCGGTAGTGAACAGCACCACCGGACGGATCTGCCCGAACCGGTCGATCACCCCCGATGCTCCGAAGTCGGGCGACGTCGACGAGAAGGTGGCGCCGATGGATGCGGCGGCAAGCATCACAGCGCAGGTCTCAGGGACGTTGGGTAGCCAGGCCGCCACCCGGTCACCGGGTTCGACACCTACCTCCAGGAGGGCCTGCTGGAGGCGGGAGACCAGGGCGTGGAGGTCGCGACGGGTCAGGGTGCGGCGTGCCCCCGCCACCATGGGGTCCTCGCCGCGAAACACCAGGGCTGCTCGGTCATCGGCGGCGCCCAATAGGTTCTCGGCGAAGTTGAGAGACCCATCGGGGAACCATCGGGTGCCCGTCAGGTGGCCGGACCCGTCGTGGTCCGCCACGGTCGAACCGGGGTCACCGACCACGCCGAGGTGGTTCCAGACCGCCTGCCAGAAGTCGGCCGGATGGTTGACCGACCACCGGTGGAGTTCGCGGTAGCCACCGTCGACGCCAACCGCTCGACGGAAAGCATCGACCTGGGTGGCGGCTATCCGGTCGGGGTCGGGGGTCCACAGGGGGCTGGTGTCAGTTCCTGAGCTTGCAGCTCCCGGAATCGCATCTGCTGGGGTCACGTCCGCTGAAACTAGCCAGCCGCTAGGAACCGGTACGGCCTGACCGGTCAGACTCTCCGGCATGGGCGAGGAAACCGGTGGCGAGCAGGTCGATGGTGCGTCGGGTCGCTGGTTCGAGGACCTGCCGGTGGGCCTCGTCGTGCGCCATGCCCTGACCCGCACCATCACCGAGGCCGACAACCTGCAGTTCTGCCTCATGACCCACAATCCGCAGCCCCTGCACCTCGACGCCGAGTTCGCAGCCGACACCGAGTTCGGCGAGCGACTAGTGAACAGCCTTTTCACTCTGGGCCTGATGGTCGGCGTGAGCGTGGGGGACACGACGCTGGGCACCACGGTGGCCAACTTGGGCTTCGACGAGACGACGTTCCCGGTGCCTGTCCTCATTGGCGACACGCTCCGCTTCGAGACCGAGGTGGTGGCGGCCCGTGCTTCGGGCTCGCGACCGGACGCGGGGATCGTGACGTTTGAGCATCGGGCCCACAACACCAGGGACCAACTGGTGTGTCGGTCCCGCCGCAACGCCCTCATGCGGCGGCGTCCCATCTGAGGGATCCGGCCTGAGCCACACCTTCTGAGCGACGTCATATCTCAACCGCCGGACGTTCCCACTGATTCCCGACAACGATCCGGGGGCATATGATCCCCGGCGTGCCAGATTTGACCGCCGGTTCCCTCGATCGACCCCCGGACGCCAGCGATGGCACCCATCATCACGTGGTCGACGATCTGCACGTGGTGGTCGGTCGTCGGCTTCGCGTCGGGGGGATGCGCTACAGCCGTTCTCGGTATGCCGTGGTCCAGATCCTGGCCGCTGCCGGTCGCCCGCTCACCCTGCCGGAGATCCTCGATGGCGACGCCGGTGCGGGTCAGGTCCTCGCCCAGAGTTCCGCCTACCGGAATCTCGGCGAGCTGGTCGAAGCCGCGGTGGTCCGCCGGGTCGACTCCGGCGACGACCACGCTCGATTCGAACTGCACGAGTCGCTGACCGGGCACCACCACCACCTGGTGTGTGACACCTGTGGACGAATCGACGACTTCGAGGTATCCGACGAGTTCGAGCAACGGGTGGCCGAGTTAGCCGAGCTGGCCGCCAACCGGGGTTTCCGAGTGGACGCCCACCGCTTCGACATGGTCGGCCGCTGCGCCGCCTGTCGCTGACCGCGCTCTCAGGCCGTGTTCCTACGTAGGCCGGCGGCCCGGGTCGTCCTGCTGGACCGTGAGGGCCGGATCTTTCTCATCAATGCAGAAGATCCGTTGGACCCGTTCAAGCCAGCCTGGTGGGAGATCCCGGGTGGCGGGATCGACCGGGGCGAGGACAGTGCGGTCGCCGCTGCCCGCGAGCTATACGAGGAGTCGGGCATAGAGGACGTGGACATGGGTCCCGTGATCTGGACCCAGCACGTTCAGTTCACGTTCGGCGGCTACTTCTTCGACAGTCATGAGCAGATCCATGTGGCGTGGTGCGATGGGGGTGACTACCGGCCCCGACACCTTGAGGCGTTGGAGGCCGCGGCGTTCACGGGTGCCCGCTGGTGGACGTTGGAGGACCTACTGGCATCCGACGAACCGGTACTCCCGGCACTTCTACGAGAACACCTCGCCCCGATCGTGGCCGGAGACCTACCTGCCGAGCCGATCGACATCTCGCCCGTTCCGCTGGACTAGGCACCCGCCGCTATCCGCCCGACATCGGGCGTCGGGAACGAGTCAGAGAAGCGACTCGACGCCACCCCACGCCAGCCGGGCGGCCAGCGCGGCCATCTCATCGGCTGGCCGGGACCGCCCCTCGTGCATCCAGTGACGGATCATCCCCTCGGACAGGCCATTTATCCCGGCTGCGAGGGCGAGCGCCTCTTCGCGGTCGCGGTTGCCCATCTGGCTGGTCAGATATTCGGCGAACGTGTCACGCACTTCGCGGGCATCTCGACGGAATTCCGGGTTGCTGGCCAGGCTGGAGCCGTAGAGCACGGTGAACGCCGACGGCCGGTCCTCGAAGAAGTGGAAGAAGGCCCGAAAGCCGGCCTCGACCCGGAGGCGGGGAGTCTCTTCAAGCGCCGCTGCCTCGATGGCTTTCAACAGATGGCCTCCAGTCTCGGCCAGTAGTAGCTCGAACAGTTCGTGCTTAGAGGCAAAGTGCTGGTACAGCACCGGTTTGGTGACTCCTGCATCACGGGCGATGGCATTCATCGACGTGTCGTGGTACCCCGATCGGGCGAACGCTTCTAGGGCCACGTCGAGGATCTGGCGGCGACGCTCCGCAGCAGGCAGGCGGGTCGACGCGACGCGTCTACTTGGTTCCGCGTCGCCCTGAACGGCGTCCGGTGCCGTCACCACGGCCTGCCCTTGGTTCATCACAGTGTGACGGTAGGCACATAACAGTGTCCGGCGACCACACGGACGGAACTTCCCGGTCACCGATCATGACGGTCTGGAGCTTCAGCCGTCTAAGTCGCCCAGCGTTTCGCCCCGTTCCTCATCGACGGCGGCCCGGACGGCATAGTGGATCACGATGGCCGGCGCCAGTACGGAGGAGCCGACCACCAACAGGACCACCAGGGTGTTGGCCACCACGTCGTTGAAGCTGGTGGCCATGCCCGCGGCGAACACGAGGATGGCCACTCCGTAGGCGAGGTAGCCCAGCCGCTGACCCAGGTGGGCGAATTGGGCGAGGCGCGCTCGCCGCACGAGGATCGGGTCGTTCACGGCAACCATCCTGCCTTCGACAACAACGCTTCCAGTCCAGCAGCCATCCGATCTGTTGACAGCTCGGTGGCCGCCACTTGCTGGTTGTGGTCCAGTAACTCGACTCGTTCGTCGACTGGTGCCGAAAGCCACGTCCGGAGCGGCCCGGGCTCGTCGGTGTCGAACCACCGGAAGCCGAGCGCCCGGAGTTCGTCGGCCACCGGATATGGCCCGACGGCCGCCGGTCGACGTGCCAGAGCGGCCTCCACCGGTGGGTTGCCGAAGCCTTCCCAGGTCGATGGGAAGGCCACTATGTCGGCCGCCGCGTACAGGTCCGCCCGCGAGGTAGCCGGGTGACGGATCACCGGACACCGTGCGGTAGCCAACAGGCGAGCCAGCTCGGGGCCGAAGCCGTCCTCGGCCGGCCCCGGCAGCCAGTAGGTCGCCGGACGGTCCCCGTGGTCAGGGCCGCCGAGCGACTCTGTCAGGGCGATGGCCCGGTCGACGGCCTTGCGGGGGATGGCCCGTACGGGGTGCACCACCAGCAGGTCCTCTCCTGAGGGGTTGAGACCCAGCCGGTGTCGGGTCACGTCACGGTCGCCAGTCGGAGGGTCGGGGTTGAAGCCATTGCGGATGGTCACCGCAGTGAGGCCCCGGTCGGCCATCTGCCTGCGGGTCAGGTCGTTGATTGTGACGTGGCGCCATGCCGGATCGTCGGGCGGCAGGTCGGTCACGTGGGCGAACCGGTCCCGCTGCCATGGAGGGTCGTGGTGATGGAGGATGGTCGGCCGTCCCCGCAGCACGTCGGCTACCGCGTAGGAGGCCGACGGGTTCAACGGGATGGTGCAAAGGTTTTCCACGACCACGAGGTCGGCACCCTCCAGTGCCTCGGCCAGCATCCCGGCATCGGGTGGTCCCGGGTCGTCAATGCCGATCCCGTTTACGATCCGGACCGGTCGAGGGTCATCCCAGCCGGGTTCGATCCCACCGGCCACCCAGTCGACGTCAAAGCCCAGGACAGACAGGGCGTCGGCCCACAGTCGAGCCACCACCGACACGCCGTCGGTAGGTCCGAACCGGAAGGAGACGAAGGTGCAGCGAGCCATGGTCCTCCCGGGTCCGGCTGACGACGAATTGGCGGCCGTCGTGCATTCGATGATGGACGACCACTGGGTGCCGGAAGGGTACGCAGCCCCCAACTCGTCGGTCTACCCGTGGCAGTGGCTGTGGGACTCGTGCTTCCACGTCCTGGTGTGGTTGGCCCTCGGCGACGTCGATCGGTCCCGACGGGAGCTTGCGGTGGCACTCACCCCTCAGGTGCCCTCAGGGTTCGTCCCCCACATGCACTATGTCCGCCGGCCCGGCTTCCACGAGGACCTCTGGGGGCGTCGGGACGGTTCGTCGATCACCCAGCCGCCCATGTACGGCCATGCGGTGGCTGAGCTCGTCCGGGCCGGGCACGCCCCCGACGACGACGTGGTCGAGCGGGCCGCCGCCGGGCTGTGGTTCCTGCTGCGGGGTCGTCGGCGCGATCCGTCGGGCCTCGTCCGGGTCTGCCATCCATGGGAGACCGGAGCCGATGACTCGCCTCGCTGGGACGATCACTGTCCCGGGGGCTTTGAGGTGGAGCGGTGGCAGATGGCGAAGAACCGACTGGTGTCGACCATCGAGACGGGCCCCGATGGTGAGGCGCTGGCCAATCCAGTGTTCGAGGTGGCGCCCGCCGGTTTCAACGCACTGGTGGCCTTCAACGCCCGGGAGCTTGCGTCGGTGACCTGCGACGACGAGCTGGCTGCCGCCGCTGATGGGCTGGTCGACGCTTTGGGGGACCGATGGGACGATCGGCTGGGGACCTGGGTCGACGCCGGGCCGGCAATCGGTCCAGCAGCAGGGCCAGGGGCTGGCGGTTCGGAACGGTTCCGGACGTTGGACGCCCTGTTGCCGTTGCTGGTCGAAGAAGATGCCCAACGGGCCGACCGGGTGATCGACCAGTTGCTGGACCCGGCGGCCCATGGTGGGCCGGCGGGACCGAGCGGCGTCCATCGTGGCGAGTCGGTGTTCGACTCGGACGCCTACTGGCGGGGGCCGGTGTGGCCCCAGCTGGCCTACCTGATGGTCCAGGCTGTGGCGCCCCATTCGACGGTGGCCGCCGAGGTTCTGGCCCGGAACACGGTGGCCGGGGCGTGGGCTTCGGGCATGGCCGAGTACTGGAACCCCGACACCGGTGCCGGGCTGGGCGCCGTTCCACAATCGTGGGCCGGCCTGGCCCTGGTGCTGTCTCGTCGGCAGGTCGACGGGCGATCCGAGCGAGGGAGATAGGGCCTAGAGACGGGAGCCGGCCGCCGTCCCCACCAGGTCGGTGTCGTCGGATCGGTGGACGAAGCAGTGGATGCCGCGAAACACGGCCCGGTCGTGTTCGAAGTCGGTCCTCGAGGGGGTCAGATAGCCCAACTTGAGTTCTGAGAGTTCGAAGATGATGCCGACGAAGTCGGCGAACGCCGCGTAGCACTCGGTCCGCGCGTAGGCCTCCATCTCCTGGTCGCCGGGCCACGGCGCACCGGGCCGGGCCGGGTGGACGGTGCGTAGGTAGATCTCGTGCTGATGCGGCCCACCGCACGGAACCCGGGTGTCGATGGCGACCTGCCGGTCGTCCTTCACCCAGGCGTAACTGTTGAAGCAGGCACCTGACTCCAAGTCATGGAGGTTCACCACCTCACCGACCCAGTCGGGAATCTCGTCGTCGGCTAGGGACGGTCGAACCTCGACCATCGTGGTGGTGGCGCCGACCTGCCCGTCATCGGCAGCCTCCTCGTCCCGTGTGTCGGCGGTCCCAAGGTCGGTCCCGCTTCCACAGCCCACGACCGACGTCAGCAGGATCAGGACCCCTGCCAGTCCCAACAGGTGGCCCGGCAGACGGCCTAGAAGGCAACATGGAGCGTCGGGCATGGGGTCAGGGTACGACCGCCCGGTACCGTGGCGGGGTGTCGGTGGTCGAGTTGCGTGCCGCGGTCGCGCTGCTGGGCCGCTTTCCCGCCCTGTCCGGGGTGGACCTGACGATCCACGCCGGTGAGACGGTCCTCCTACGGGGCCCCAACGGGGCCGGCAAGACGACCCTGCTGCACCTGTGCGCCGGTCTGCTACGCCCCGAGTCGGGCTCGGTCCAGGTGCTCGACCACGACCTCACCGACGGCGCCGGACGTCGGTCGGTACGGCGCCGGGTGGCCCTACTGGGTCATACCACAGGGCTGTACGAGGACCTGACGGTGGGAGAGAACCTCAGGTTCTGGGCTCGGGCTGCCGGCCTCTCGACTGTCGACGCCGACCGTCGACTAGACGATGCCCGGAAGCGCCTCGAGGTGTCGGATCGGCTGGTCGACCAGCCGGTCCATACGTTGTCGGCTGGCCAGCGACGCCGGACGTCGTTGGCGGCCCTGCTGGCCCGTCGACCGGACCTCTGGCTGCTGGACGAGCCGCATGCCGGCCTCGACCAGTCGGGGCGCGACCTCGTGGACGGCCTGATCGGCGACGCGGTGGCTGCTGGCGGCACCGTGGTGGTGTCTTCCCACGAACTGGACCGGGTGGCCGCGTTGTCACCACGAATGGTGACGCTGGCAGGCGGTGCTGTCGTTGATGGGTCAGGGGTGGACGTACCTCCTCCTGTGACGGAGCCATCCATAGGGCAGGAGGACAGCTGATGAGCGCCCTACGGGTCGTGCTGCGCGATATCCGGCTGGTGGCCGCCCGAGACCTGCGGATCGAGGCCCGGGCGCGAGTAGTGGTCGACCAGGTGCTGCCCTTCGCCGTACTCGTCCTGGTGTTGTTCGGTTTCGCCCTGGATGCCGACCACCGCACCCTGCGGACCTTCGCCCCCGGGCTGTTCTGGGTGGCCGTGCTGTTGAGCGCCCTACTGGCCGTCCAGCGGTCGGCCACTCTGGATGCCGCGGACGGCACAGGTGACGCCCTACGGATGTCTGGCCTCCCACCGGTGGCCCGGTACCTGGGGCGTGCAGCTGCGGTGCTCGTGCAGCTTCTAGTCCTGGAGGCGGTGCTGGTCGGCGGCCTGGTCGTGCTCTACGGGGTGTCGGTGGAGGACTGGTTGCTCCTGGGGGTAGCAGGCCTCGTGGCCGGGGTCGCCGTGGCGGCCGCCGGTACCCTCTACGGCGCGTTGGCCTTGGGGCTGGGGGCGCGGGATACCCTCCTGCCGGTTCTGGTGCTCCCGGTGCTGGCGCCGGTGCTGATCGGGGCCACCCGGGCGTTCGACGATGCCCTCGGTTCTGCGGCGGTCGACGGCTGGGCATGGACCGGCCTGCTGGCCATCGCCGCCCTGGTCCTCACCGTGGTCGGTGCGTCGGCCCACGGCGCGCTGGTCGAGGACTGATCAGGAGCCCCGATGACCGTCGAACCAACGATCGCCGCATCCACACGAGACAACACCGGCTCACGCGGGTCGCGTCTACTCGGTGCGGCCACCATCGTGGGGCTGGGCGTGCTGGGCGTGCTGGCGTTCGTGCTGACCGATGCCGACGTACGGATCCACCCCACCACTGGTGAGGAATTCGGCCAGTTCGACGCCGTCCGACTGCTCTACGTGCACGTGCCCCTGGCCGTCATGACCTATGTGGCCTTCGGCCTGTGCGCGGTAGCCAGCCTGGGCGTGCTGATTCGCCGGACACCATGGTGGGACGTCACGGCCCACGCGGCTGCCGAGGTAGGCACCGTGTTCTGCGGACTGGTCCTGGTCACCGGGTCCATCTGGGGGCGACCGGTGTGGAACACCTGGTGGGAGTGGGGAGACGTCCGGCTCATGACCACGCTGGTGCTGTTCCTCATGTTTGCCGGATACCTGGCCCTACGTCGGACCACGGGGGACCCGCGGTCGGTGTCGCGCCGTGCCGCTGTGGTGGCTCTGGTCGCTGTACTGGACATCCCGCTGGTCAACCGGTCCGTGGAGTGGTGGGAAAACCGGACGCTTCACCAGCAATCCACCCTCAACGACCTCAAGATCGAGGACCTCACGTTGTTCACGTTGATGCTGGGGTTCCTGATGATGGGCATGGTGCTGGCCTGGTTGCTGCTGCACCGCTTCCGGGTTGGCTGGCTGGAGCGAGCCGCCCTTGACCACGCGGTGGCTGCGGCCATCGCCGAGCGTCGGGCCGAGACCCCTGATGCCGAGGTTCGACGCTCGGTGGGCGAGACGGAAGACCGATCATGACCCACGTGGGCTACCTGATCGCCGGTTGGGGCATCACCCTGGGCACGTTGGGGATCTACGCGTTCCGTCTGGTACGACGGGGCCGAAACCTGAGCGCCCGAGTGCCCGACGCCCATCGACGCTGGCTCGAAGACCAGGGACCTAACGGTGCCTGACCCCGGGGATGGCGTCGCCGGCGTCGACCTGACGCCGGCTCCGACCCGATCGGCCGACGGATCCGGGTCCGGAACCGGTCGACGCCGGCTAGGACCGATCCTGCTGGTCGTGGTGCTGGTGGTCGCTTTGGCGGCCGTCCTGTTTCGCACTCTCGGGGACGCGGCGTTGTTCTTCTATGAGGTGGACCGGGCCGTCGAGCTCCGACCCGAACTCGACGAGGCCCGCTTCCGGGTGGTCGGAACCCCGCAGCCGGGCCTACTGGAAGTCGAGGTGGACGGCGAGGCTGCGGTGGCGTTCACCCTCTGTGCAGCTGACGTTCTGGCCGACGTCGTGCACGTCGGCGATCCGGCCGAACTGTTCCAGCCCGGCGTGCCAGTGGTCCTCCAGGGGTCGTGGTTTCGTGGACCAGTCCCCGCCGGACTTGTCAATCCGGCCGACGACGGCTGGCACCTCCGCACCGATCACATGGTGGTCAAGCACGACAACGACTACCGGGGCGACGGTGCCGAGTTGACGCCTTGCGGCGTCCAGGTCAGTGAGAGGTCCTCGGAGGGGTCGACCGAGGGGGCCGCCACCGCGGTGGGCGGGTGAACGCCACCCTCGGCACGGTCTTCGTAGCCCTCGGGCTGGTCGCCTCGGCCGCCGGGGTGGTCACCGTGGCCGGGGGCTTGGCCACCCGGACCCCGTCGTTGGTCGTCCGGTCACGAACCTGGGCGTGGATGCTGGCCGTGGCCGCAGTGGGCCAGGTGGCAGTCATGGAACGGGCGCTGATCACCCGGGACTTCACCGTGGCCTTTGTGGCCGAGCACGGCAGCCATCGGACCCCAGCGCTATTCAACGTGGCCACCCTGTGGTCGGCCCTCGAGGGATCGATTCTGCTGTGGGTCCTGATCCTCGTGGGCTATCTGGTCCTGGTCGTACACCGGTTCCGGCACCGACTGGGCGACCCGATGGTCGGCTGGACCCTGTTGGTCATGTTCGCCGTCTGCACCTTCTTCTTCCTCCTGTTGGCCGGCCCAGCGCAGCCATTCGGACGGTTCGAGCCGTGGGTCGGCTACGACGGTCCCGGCCCCAACCCGCTGCTCCAGAATCACGTGCTGATGGCCTTCCATCCACCGGTGCTCTATTTGGGCTACGTCGGGTTCACCGTGCCCTTCGCCCTGGCGGTGGCCTCCCTGGTCACCGGTCGCCTGGGGGAGGGCTGGCTATTGGAGGCCCGTCGGTGGACGCTGGTCGCCTGGGGCTGCCTGACGGTGGGCATCCTCCTCGGGGCCTGGTGGTCCTACGAGGTGCTCGGCTGGGGTGGCTACTGGGCGTGGGATCCGGTGGAGAACGCCTCGTTCCTGCCGTGGTTGACCGGCACCGCCTACCTGCACTCGGTGATGGTCCAGGAGCGGCAGGGGATGCTCCGGGTCTGGAACCTGTCGCTGCTGTGCTCCACATTCGCCCTCACCATCCTGGGTACGTTCATCACCCGGTCCGGAGTACTGGAGTCGGTGCATGCCTTCACCGAGTCGGGCATCGGCCCGTTGCTGTTGGGTTTCTTCGCCCTCGTGGTGGCCACCACGGTCGGCCTGATCGCCTGGCGGGGTGACGCCCTGCGGGCCCCGGGGTCCATCGAGTCACCGGTGTCGCGGACCGGAGCCTTCCTGGCCAACAACCTGCTCTTCGGAGCGTTCGCCTTCGTGGTGCTGCTGGGCACCGTGTTCCCACTGCTGGTCGAGGCGGCCCGGGGCGATCGGATAGCCGTGGGCAACCCCTACTTCGAACGGATGACCATGCCGGTGGGGTTCGCCCTTTTGTTCCTCATGGCTGTGGCGCCCGCCCTGCCGTGGGGTAGGGGGACCACCGAGGTTCTCTCGGCCCGGTTGCGGTGGCCGGCGGCGGCCGGGGCGGCGGCCATGGTGGTGGCCGTGACCCTGGGGAGTCGGGGCTGGGCGCCGACCTTGGCTGTGGGGCTGGGGGCCTTCGCCGCAGGCGGGGCGATCCGCCATCTGGTGCTGGCCGTCCGGGCTCGGGGCCTACGTGGCTTCGTCGGGCGGTCCAGCGGTGGGATGGTGGTCCACGTCGGGGTGGCGGTGGTGGCCGTGGCGTTCGCGTGCTCGTCGGCTTTCGTCCGTCAGGCCGAGTTCCGGTTCGACGAGGTGGGCGACAGCGTCACCTTCGCTGGCCACGAACTGGCCTTCGACGGGCTCTCGACGGTAGAGCTGTCGGAGAAGACCGAAACCCGGGTCGCCGTAGTGGTCGATGGGGATCGGTTGGAGCCGGCCATCAGCGTCTTCCCGTTCGGCGGGCAGACCATCGGGACGCCAGCCACCCGGTCGACGGTCCGCGATGACCTACAACTGGCGGTACTGGCCGTGCCCGATCCGTCGGTCTCGGGCCAGGACGGGTCCGAGTCGGGAAGCACCGTGGTCCGGGTGACGGTCCAGCCGCTGGTGGCATGGCTGTGGATCGGTGGGGCGGTGATGGCCATCGGTACGGTCCTGTCCTCCGTGCCCGGGGCCGGAAGCCCGACGGGTCGGGCGAAGGGCCGGGAGCGGGAGGAGGTGGGGTGAACCCGGTCCGGAGCGCCGCCCTGGCCGTGGGCCTGGTGCTGGCCGTCCTCGTGGTGGTGTTCGCCACCCGTGAGGCCGGACAGGACCGGATGACCACCCATCTAGTGGGGGCCGTGGCGCCTCCGGTTGCCGGCAGCACGCTGGACGGGGACCACTGGGACCTCGACGACCAGCGGGGCCGCTGGGTGCTGGTCAACTTCTTCTCCACCACCTGCGTCCCGTGCGTGGAAGAGCACCCCGAGCTGGTGGCCTTCGCTGGGGAGCACGACGGGTCCGATCCCGCAGTACCTGAGGTCCGGGTGGTGAGCGTGGCCTTCGATGACCGTCCGGCGGCCATCTCCCGCTTCTTCGCCGACCACGGTGGCGGATGGCCGGTGCTGCCCGCAGATACGGGGCACACCGTCGTGGACTGGGGCGTGGTCGCCGTCCCCGAGTCGTACCTGGTGACTCCGTCCGGATACGTGGCGGCCAAGGTGGTCGGTGGCGTCGTCCGCGAGGACCTCGACGGCATCCTGTCCCGGGCGGTGGCCGCCTTTTCCGGAAAGCGGGTCGGGCAGTGAACAGCGCCGGACGAGGAGGCGCGGCGGGTCGCAGTGTCGCGGTATGGCTGCTGGTCTTCACCGTGGCGCTGGGGAGCCTCGTGGTGTCGGAGGTGGCAGACCGGGCGCCGAGAACCAACGCCGACCGCGTGCAAGCGCTGGCCGGTGACTTCGCCTGCCCGGTCTGTCAGGGCCAGTCCCTAGGCGAGTCCGACGTCCCCATTGCCCGCACCATCCGGTCGACCATCCGCACCATGGTCGACCAGGGTCGGACCGATGCCGAGGTGCGGGCCATGTTGGTGGAGCGCTTCGGCGAAGACATCGACTACACGCCGACCGGCCGGGGCTTCACCGGGATGGTCTGGGTCCTACCGGTACTGGCCGCCGCCGCGGCCGCCGCCGGCCTGGGCTTAGCGATCACCCGCTGGAGAAGCGGTGTCCACCCCGAGGTGGACGACCAGCGGACCGACCGCCCCTCCACGGTGAAAGTTGTCGTGGGCGTGACGGTGGTTGCCGTGCTGGCCGGTGTGCTGGTAGCCCGGGCGGCGGGCGACCGCTCAGCCGGTGATGCCATCACCGGGGACATCCGGTTGTCGACGCGCACCCTGCTGGCCGAGGCCGGGATGGCCGCGCCCGAGGAGGCCGACGAGATCTACACGCAGGTGCTCGAGTTGCAGCCGTCCAACGTGGAGGCGTTGGCCTACCGCGGCTGGTTGAGGTGGCGTACCGACGACCGGGCCGCAGCGCTGATCGACCTGGACGACGCGGTCGCCATGGACGATGCGTACGCCGACGTGCGGGTATTCCGGGCATCGGCCCGCCACGCCGACGGCGACCACGCCGGTGCTGCTTTCGACCTAGCGGTGCTGGACGGGCTGGACGCTCCACCCATCGTGGGAGACCTACTGGCTGCCAGTCGACTCCGTCAACGGGTAGCCGGCGAGTTGGCCGCAGCCGGCGAGTTGCTGGCGGCCCTTGAACTCCTGGACTCCGGCCTGGAGGCGAGGAAGCGGACGGGTGGCGGGTCCGGCGCCGCACTCCTGGCCGAGCGGGGATGGTTGTTGGCCGCTACCCGGGTGCCCGAACTAGTCGAGCGTGGCTTGGAGAACTTGGATGAGGCGGTGGCCGCCGGGCCGACCGATCCCCACGCGTTGGCCTACCGGGCCGTAGTGGCGAGTACGGCGGCCAGCGCGGCCGAGCGTGTCGCTGACGTGGCCGCCGACTTGGAGGCGTTCGCCACCTTGACCGATCCACCGGCAGACCTGGTGGCTGCCCTCGTCTCAATGGGCCTACTCGACGGCTGAGGTAACGCGCTACTGGTGGTAGCGAGCGTGGACGATGGAGTCATCGGCCACCGTGAGCTCCCAGATGGAGGCGTAGGCGCAACCCCGCCCGCCGCTCAGGCTGGCACCGTCGGACACCACGTCCCGAATCACGTCGGGGATGACATCGGCGTGGCTGCACAGCACCACAACGAGTTGGTCGGCGTCGTCGGCGCCGGCGCGCCTACGGACCAGGTCGGTCATGGCCGACGACGACCCCTCGAACAACGAGGGATCACTCTCCGGGAGGAGGGCGTGACGGGCCGCTACGGGCCCGACGGTCTGGAGGCAACGGATGGCCCGGCTGCTCCGCACCTCGGACAACGGTCGTCCGACCAGTAGTGCGTCCACCTTGTCGGCCAGTCGGGTGGCCTGGTCGACACCGGCAGCGTCCAACGGCCGGTCAGCGTCGTCGCCTGACCAGCGGTACGGGTCACCAGCCGAACCGTGGCGGATCAGCAGGATGGTCACCGTCGGTTAGACGGTGACGTCGGTGATGCACACGCTGTCGCCCATGGGAAGCGAAGATCTCATCTCGGGGGTGGTCTCGCCGTACAGGGTGCCGAGCATCCCGCGGACCAGCCCCCTGTCGACGGCGCAGATCACCGGGTGTTCGATCGGAGCGCCACCGAACGGACAGTGTTCGGAGACGATCCGCAGGCCGTCATCACCCGACCGCTCAGCCCTCGCGGCGAAGCCGTGGGCCGTGAGGGCCTCGGCCACCACCTGCATAGCCGACTGCAGCGACCGGTGGGCTTCGTCGGAACCGAGGCTGTCGGCCATGCTGCGACCTACCTCGGCGCCTACCTCCTCGGCCATGGCCTCGGCCTTGTCGTCGGGAAGGAGGGCCAGGGCCCGACCCAGCAGGCTGACCAGCACGGCGTCTTGTCGGACGGGGAGTTCCAGAGGGGAACCTGCATCGGCCATCCGGTAGTGCTTGGAGGGTCGGCCCGCCGAGGCACCCTCGGGGCGTTCCACGGCAATCTCCAGATAGCCGCCGGCGGCCAACTTGTCGAGGTGGTGGCGGGCAACGTTGGGGTGGAGGTCAAAGGCCGTCGCCGTGTCGGCCGCCGTGACCCCGATCCCGTCGCCGGCTCGTTCGCGGACGTGCAGGTAGATGTCCCGTCGAGTCGGATCACCGAACGCTCCGGTGATCGCCGTGACCGCCGAGGAGAACTCGGTAGCCGTGAGGGGGGCCCCGTCCACCCGGTTATTCTACCGATCCTGACACCCCGGTCGTTCGTCAGCGTCCGGTCGGGGTTGTCGTGCGACCGTTCGACCAGCGGTCGATCCTTGAAACGGTCTGCGAAAAGGAGTTTCCGTGCCGGTCACCGAACCCCAGGTGGTGGACGCCCTCCGCCCTGTCCAGGACCCCGAACTCCGCCGCAGCATCGTGGATCTAGGTATGGTCCGCGAGGTCCGTATAGACGGTCCTCGGGTTTCTGTCCAGGTGGCTTTGACCGTGCCCGGCTGCCCGATGAAGGCCGAGATCCAGCAGTCGGTCGCCGCCGCCGTGAAGGCGTTGGACGGTGTGGATGCCACCGACGTCGAGTTCACGGTCATGACCGAGTCCGAACTAGCCGACCTGCGGGAGCGACTTCATGGTGACCCGGCGTCCACGGCCGGGACCAACTCCACCTACGGGCACTCCGAGGGTCGAGCCGTACCGTTCGCCGAGGCGAACTCTTCGACCCGGGTGATGCTCGTCGCCTCGGGCAAGGGAGGCGTGGGCAAGTCCTCGGTGACCACCAACCTGGCTGTGGCCCTCGCCGGTCGGGGCCGCGACGTGGCCGTGGTGGACGCCGACGTGTGGGGCTTTTCCATTCCCCGGATGCTGGGCGTCGACCAGCCCCCGACGGTCATCGACGACATGCTCATTCCGCCGGAGAGCCATGGGGTGCGGTGCATCTCCATGGGCTTCTTCGCCGAGGAGGACCAGCCGGTCATCTGGCGGGGACCGATGCTGCACAAGGCCCTCGAGCAGTTCCTGACCGACGTGTACTGGGATGAGCCCGACTACCTCCTGGTCGACCTCCCCCCCGGTACCGGCGACATCGCCATCTCGCTGGCCGGTTTTCTTCCGACGGCCGAGATGTACGTGGTGACCACTCCTCAGCCGGCAGCCCAGACGGTGGCCCAGCGGGCGGCCTTCATGGCCGACAAGGTAAACCTGAAGGTTCACGGGGTCATCGAGAACATGTCGTGGTTCACCGGCGACGACGGGACCCGCTATGAACTGTTCGGCTCCGGCGGTGGTCAGGCCCTGGCCGACCGCATCGGGGTGCCTCTGCTAGGTCAGGTGCCGTTGGTGCCGGCACTTCGCGACGGCGCCGACCGGGGCCAGCCAGTGGCTGGCGATCCGTCCACCGAGGTGGGTTCGGTGTTCGCTGAGATCGCCCGGGTGCTGGACGTGGAGATGAAGCCGACGAAGCGTCGGCACCGGGAACTCAAGATCGTCTGAGACGGGCCGTCCGGGGGAGCGATCCTCCGACGTCCGGGAAACGGAGTAGAACGTGGACGTGCGCATCGGGGTGGTCAACACCCCCAAGGAGATCACCATCGAGTTGGCCGACGACACTGACGTGGAGGCCCTGGTGTCCGACGTCGAGTCGGCGGTGGGCGGCGAAGGTGCCGTGCTCTGGTTGACCGACGTTCGGGGCCGCCGGGTGGGCGTGCCCGCCGAGCGGATCGCCTACGTGGACGTCGGCTCCGACGGGGGGACCAATCCCGTCGGCTTCGGCTGAGCGCTACCGGGTTCAAGACGACGGTGACGGTCGGGGAGCGACGGACCGGTGGCGACACTCCCTGAACTAGCCCGGGGCCATGCGGGCCTCGACGAGGCTCGCGTCGAACACCTACAGGACCTGGCCAGCGTCTGGGGCCTGCTGGCCGACCTCTCGTTCGCCGACCTGCTGCTCTACGCCCGCGAACCTGCAGGGGCGGATCGGGCGCTGGTACTGCTGGGCCACATGCGACCCACTACCGGCACCACCCTCTACCGGGCTGACCTCGTCGGCCAGGTGTTTGAACCCCGTCGACGGCCGCTGATCGTCGAGGCGTTCGAGGCCGATGAGGCCGTTGAGGGCACCGTCGACGTCGGTTCGGACCGTTCGGTGCACGTCACCGCAGTGCCGGTGCGTCGCCACGGCGAGACCATCGCCGTGCTGGCCCGGGAGCGTCTCCGGCCCGAAGACCGGCCGGGCAGTGAACAGGAACGCACCTACCTGACAGTCTTCGACCGCTTCGCCCGGATGCTGGAACGAGGGGAGTTTCCCTACCACGACGAGGAACGGCTCCGGCACCGGACCCCGAGGGTCGGCGACGGCCTGCTACTGGTCGACGCCGACGGCCGAATCGAGTTCGCCTCGCCCAACGCGGTCTCTACGCTGCACCGCATGGGGGTGACCCGGGGGGTGACCGGTGCCCGTTTCGACGACACCGGTCTGGGATCGTCGATGCTGCGCTCGGCGTTTGCCCGTCGCACGGCGGTCATCGACGAGATGGAGCGCTCCGATGAGGTGGCAGTAGTTAGCCACTGCTTCCCGCTGCTGGACGGTGGCACGGCCACCGGGGCCATCGTTCTGGTGCGTGACGTGACCGAGTTGCGTCGCCGGGATCGCCAACTGGTGTCCAAGGACGCCACCATCCGGGAGATCCACCATCGGGTGAAGAACAACCTGCAGACCATCTCGTCGCTGCTGCGACTCCAGGCCCGCCGTCTCTCCGGCGACGAGGCCCGAGCGGCCCTGGGTGAGTCGGTACGACGAATTGCCGCCATCTCAGTGGTCCACGAGACACTGGCCCAGAGCGCGGACGACGACTTGGCTTTCACCGAGATCGTCCGGCCGCTGGTGCGAGTCGTCGAGGAGAGCGTCTCGTCGCCGCTGCGGCCAGTGTCGTTCACGGTGGAAGGCGACGCCGGAACGGTGCCCGGCCAGGTTTCCACCACCATGGCCGTGGTGCTCACCGAACTGCTCCAGAACGCCGTGGACCACGCCTTCCCGGTGGAGGGCGGCACCGTACGGATCCAACTGGACCGGCGGACCGATGGGCTCTTGGTGCGTGTGGTTGATGACGGTGTGGGCATCTCCGAGGGATTCGATGTAGCCGACACGACCGGACTCGGGTTGACCATCGTCCGCACCTTCGTGGAAGGCGAACTGGGTGGGAAAATCCGGCTTGTTCCCGTCGAGGGCGACTCGGGCACGGTGGCCGAGGTATGGGTACCGGCCAGCCGGCTGGTAGGCCCGTGGGGCGACTCGCGGGATCCCGTTTGACCGACACACTCTGAGGGCATCGGCGTGACGACGTGGGCGCCCTAGGGTCGGCGCCCATGGGGCCGGATTCGATGGACGGACGACCGCTGGTGGTGGCTCACCGCGGCGCGTCACACGACCGGGTGGAGAACACAGTCGAAGCTTTCGCCGAGGCCCGGGTACAGGGGGCCGAGTGGGTGGAGCTCGACGTTCGGTTGTCGGCCGACGACGTGCTAATGGTCCACCACGATGCCCACTACACCGACGGGCGTCTCGTGCGCGAGGTACGGGCCGCCGATGCGCCGGACCACGTACCGAACCTGGCCGAGGCGTTCGAGGCGTGTGAGGGAATGGGAGTCAACGTCGAGGTGAAGAACCTCCCCGGGGACCCCGACCATGATGCGTCGGCCATGGTTTGTGAGGCTGTCGCTGGGCTGGCGGTGGCCTACCGGCCACCGGAACTGCTGTTGGTGTCGTCGTTCGACATCACGGCGGTGGACCGGATCCGGGCTACCGATCCGTCGTTGCCCACAGCGTGGCTCGTGGCCGAGCGCCAAGGTACTGACCTGACGCTGGACCGCACGGTGGCCCACGGGCACGGGGCGGTGAATCCGTGGGACGAGTTGGTCGACGAGCACCTGGTGTCGGCCTCCCGTGACCGAGGCCTAGACGTGTTCGTATGGACAGTCGACGATCCGGGTCGAATGGCCGAGCTAGCCGAGTGGGGTGTCGACGGCATCGTCACCAACCGGCCCGGCGTGGCTCGGGCGGTTATCGACGGTCGACGAGACGGTTCCTGGGTCGACGGCTGACCAGTCTGTGCTGGCCTGGAACCTGACAGCCTCAGGCGAAGGCGGGTGAGGCCAGGGGAACTACGAGGTCCATGGCCTCCGGATGGTGGCGGACCACCAGTCGATCAGCATTGCCGGCGTGGTCACCGTCGACCT
>Ga0315318_10000211_pt1 | contig 23397 bp, 25 predicted proteins | sample M1200m3416metaG_FD_203703 | JGI IMG/M metagenome (GOLD analysis project Ga0315318, IMG submission 203703) | Ammonia-oxidizing marine archaeal communities from Monterey Bay, California, United States - M1 200m 3416 | ecosystem: Environmental > Aquatic > Marine > Coastal | place: USA: California... | reverse complement strand
GTAACTGACATGGGAATATTAGGTACAGCTGCTATTGTAGAAGATATGTCAATACTTGGAACAGCAGATGTAGTGGCTGATATGAATACTTTAGCTACAAGTGATATTATCGCTGATCTTAATACGTTAGCAACTTCTGACATCGTTACTGATATGGCAATGTTAGCTACTGCAGATATTGTAGAAGACTTATCTATTTTAGCTACAGCAGCTATTGTAGAAGATATGTCAATTTTAGGCACTGCAGCTGTAGTAGAAGATATGTCGATTTTAGGTACCGCAGCTACTGTAGAAGACATGTCAATATTAGGTACCGCAGATATAGTAACTGATATGTCTATTTTAGCTACATCAGATATAGTAACTGATATGTCAATATTAGGAACTGCTGCGGTAGTGGAAGATATGTCGATATTAGGAACCGCTGCGGTAGTGGAAGACCTATCGATTTTAGGTACTGCCGCGGTAGTGGAAGATCTATCAATATTGGCTACACCAGATATAGTAACTGATATGTCAATATTAGGAACTGCTGCGGTAGTGGAAGACCTATCAATATTAGGAACCGCTGCGGTAGTGGAAGACCTATCAATATTAGGAACTGCTGCTATTGTAACTGATATGGATTTATTAGGTACATCAGGTAATGTTACTAATATGGCAACCCTCGGAGCTTCAGGAGTTGTAGCTAATATTGCTACAGTTGCTGGAATATCAGCAAATACTACAACAGTGGCTGGAATTAGTTCAGATGTAACTGCAGTAGCAGGAAAGGCTACCGAAATAGGTAGATTAGGTACTGCAGATGCCGTAGCTGATATGGCGATTCTTGGTACTGCCGATGTAGTAACTGATATGAATGTTCTAGCTACTGCGGATGTAGTATCTGACATGAATACATTAGCCACAAGCGATATTATTGCCGATCTTAATACACTAGCAACTTCAGATATTGTAACTGATATGAATTTATTAGCTACGTCTGCCAATGTAACAGCTATGGGATTATTAGGTAATTCCGCAACTATTACTGATATGTCAATATTAGGTACCGCAGATATAGTAACAGATATGTCAATTTTAGGTACTGCTGCGGTGGTGGAAGATATGTCAATATTGGCTACCAGTGATATAGTAACAGATATGTCTATTTTAGCTACCAGTGATATAGTAACAGATATGTCAATACTAGGTACTGCTGCGGTGGTGGAAGATATGTCAATTCTGGGAACAGCTGCAGTAGTGGAAGACCTGTCAATTTTAGGTACTACTGCGGTAGTGGAAGACTTGTCAATATTAGGTACCGCAGATACAGTAACAGATATGTCAATTTTAGGTACTGCTGCGGTAGTGGAAGATATGTCTATTTTAGCTACATCAGATATAGTGACAGACATGTCAATATTAGCTACATCAGATATAGTAACAGACATGTCTATTTTAGCTACGGCAGCTATTGTAGAAGATATGTCTATTTTAGGAACTTCAGCAAATGTTACAGCTATGGCAACTGTTTCAACTAATATTGCTGATGTTAGTAGTTTCGCAGATCAATATACTATTGCGTCTTCCGCACCGGGCTCTCCAGATGAAGGTGACCTCTGGTATGACTCTACTAATAATGTATTAAAAGTTCACAATGGATCATCTTTCGTGGCGGTAACTTCTGCCACTGCTGGAATAACAGATGTAGCTGACGATTCAACACCACAATTAGGTGGTGATTTGGATGCAAACGGAAATCAAATCCAATGGTCAAAAGGAGCAGATGTTGCATCAGCCACAGCCTTACCAGTATTGACCGATGGTAACTATTCTGATGTTACTGGTACAACCACGGTCACATCTATTAATACAACTGGTGGAGCAGGCACTTTAATCAAGCTACATTTTGATAGTGTTTTAACTTTAACCCATCATGCTACTGATTTGATATTACCAGGTGGTGCTAATATAACTACAGCAGCTGGAGATGAAGCAGAATTTATTGAATACGCTTCTGGTGATTACCGATGTACTAACTATTCTAAAGCAACTGGTGAAGCAATTGTTGGAGGTGGAGCAACAGGTGGTGGAACTGATGAAGTATTCTATGAAAATGGACAGACAGTAACAACTAGCTACGAACTCACTGCTAATACAAATGCTGGCAGCATTGGACCAATAACAATTAATGCTGGAGCCGTAGTAACTGTACCATCAGGTGGTATGTGGGTAGTTCAGAATTTTTAAATGAAAAACAATTATAGGAGTCAAGAATGGCAATAGTAATTAACGGAGACGGAACAATAACAGGAATATCAGTCGGTGGTCTGCCAGATGGTATTGTTGATGCTGGAACTTTAGCAACAAACTCGGTGGACTCAGCAGAACTTGTTGATGGTTCTATAGACACATCACATTTAGCAGACGGATCTATTACAGCGGCTAAGATTGCTGACGGTACTGTAGTTGCATCAGAAATTGCTACTAATGCAATTACGACAGCTAAGATAAATGCTGATGCGGTTACTGGAGCTAAAATTGCAGATGATGCAATTGATAGTGAACACATAGCAGCTGACAGTATTGATGCAGAACATTATGCAGCAGGTTCAGTTGATACTACAGCATTAGGTGCTGACTGTGTAACAGCAGATAAGATAGGGGATAATATAATAAATTCTGAACACTATGCTGCAGCTAGTATCGACAACGAACACTTGGCAGATGATGCTGTAGGAGTTGCTGAACTATCAGCCACAGGTACAGCGAGTTCTTCTACATTCCTGAGAGGGGATAATGCTTGGGCAGCAGTAACTGTTAGTGATAACTCAGTAGATAGTGATGCTTATGTAGATGGTTCTATAGACACAGCACATTTCGCAGCAGGAGCAGTTGACGCTGCAGCTATGGGCGCTAACTCAGTTGATTCATCAGAATTAGTTGATGGAAGTGTTGACTTGTCCCACATGTCAGTTAATAGTGTTGATTCAGACCAATATGTAGACGGAAGTATAGACAATGTTCACCTAGCAGATGATGCTGTTGATTCAGATGAGATTGCTGCTGGTGCTATAGATTTGGCTCATATGAGTGTTAATTCTATAGACTCTGACCAATATGTAGATGGTTCAATAGACACAGCACATATTGCGAATGATGCTATTACAGCGGCTTTAATGGCGGACAATAGTATTGATTCTGATATGTATGTTGACGGTTCTATTGACTTGGCTCATATGTCAGCTAACTCGATTGACTCTGACCAGTATGTTGACGGAAGTATTGACGTAGCACATATGAGTGCTAATTCTATAGACTCTGACCAGTATGTTGATGGTTCAATTGATACAGCACACATTGCAGATAACGCAGTGACAGGAGATAAAATTGTTGATGATGTAACTTTAGCGGGCGATGTAACAATATCTGGAGATTTAACAGTTTCTGGCGATACTACTACAGTCAACACTGCTACACTAGCAGTAGAAGACCCATTAATTTCTCTGGCAACAGGAAATAATGCAGCTGATGCAGTAGATATTGGTATATATGGTCTATATGATACATCTGGTTCGCAAGATTTATATGGTGGTTTGTTCAGAGATGCTAACGATTCGGGTAAGTGGAAATTATTTAAAGATAATCAAGCTGCACCTACTACAACAGTCAATACATCTGGAACAGGATATGCAGTTGGAACATTAGTTGCAAGTCTTGAGGGAACTCTTACTGCAGCAAACTCTGTTGACTCGGATCAGTATGTAGATGGCTCAATAGACACAGCACACTACGCAGCAGGTTCGGTTGATGCAACTGCTTTAGGTGCAGATTGTGTTACCGCAGCTAAGATAGGAGATAATGTATTAAATAGTGAACACTACGCTGCTGGTAGTATTGATAACGAACATCTAGCTGCTAACTCTGTGGATTCAGCTCAGTATGTAGATGGAAGTATTGACACAGTACATCTTGCAGCAGATGTAGTAACAGGTTCAAAAATAGGAGATGACCAAGTTGATTCAGAACACTATGTTGCTGGTTCTATTGATACAGAGCACCTAGCAGCAGATGCAGTAACAGGTTCAAAAATAGGAGATGACCAAATTAACTCTGAACATTATGTTGCTGGAAGTATTGATGCAGAACACATAGCTAACGATGCAGTTGATGCTCAACACATTGCAGCTAGTTGTATTAGTAATGCTTTTATGGCAGCCAATAGTATTGATTCAGCGCAATATGTTGATGGTTCTATAGACACAGCACATATTGCTGATTCAAATATTACAGTTGCTAAGATGGCAGCTAACTCTGTGGATTCTAGTCAATATGTAGATGGTTCAATAGACACAGCACATATTGCTGATGCAAATATTACATTAGCTAAGATGGCAGCAAATTCTGTAGATTCTGGTCAGTATGTTGATGGCTCTATAGACGCAGCGCACATTGCTGATTTAAATGTAACAGGCGGAAAACTTGCTTTGGATAGAAGAAGTGCAAGTGTTAATAATGATGTCCTTAGTGGAAACGATGATACGTATACTTTCTATGATGCTGACGTAGGTATTCGTTGGTACACAGCAAACGCAGAGGATATGCGATTGACAGATTCAGGTGATTTACACGTTGATGCTGATGTTATAGCATTTTCAACTACTGTATCTGATGCAACACTAAAATATAACATTAATCCAGTTGAATTTGCTTTGGATAAAATCAAACAACTTAAAGGTGTTACATTCAATTACTTGAAAGGTGATAGAGCATCAGCAGGTTTACTTGCACAGGATGTTGAAAAGGTAATGCCTTCAGCAGTATCAGAAAGAAAAATACCACTTCATACTGGTGATGATAAAGCATATAAGACATTACACTATGATTCTATGACAGCAATACTGGTTGAAGCAATCAAGGAACTTACTGCGAAAGTAGAAAAACTGGAGAAAAAATAATGGCAATAGGAAGCGGACAAGTATCACTTAAAGATATTGAAGATGAGTATGGCGGTTCTGCACCAACGGCTATAAGCGAATATTATGGTGATGGCAATGCACCCGGCTCAGGTGAGATTCAAATACACGCTGATTTTCAAGGCACAGAGGACATTGTACCACTAGCCCTTGACTTCTTCATCTTAGCTGGTGGTGGCGGTGGTGGTAACTCGGCTGCATGGTATGACCCGGGTGCTGGTGCTGGTGGATTTATTGAATCAACAACAGCAGAACAAATGGGTAATATTGCAGATATAGCTGTAACTGTAGGTGCTGGTGGCGCTAAACAAACAAATGGCGGAAACTCAGTGATTGCCTTTGATACTAGAACTATTACTGCAAATGGTGGTGGGCACGGTACTTATTATGCAGCAGGAACTGCTGGTGGTTCTGGTGGTGGCGGTGGAGGTTCTTCAGTATCACACGCTGGTGCTTCAGGAAACCAAGGAAGTGCAACTGGATATAATGGATATGGTGGTAATGGAGGTAGTGGTGGTCACACCAACGGTGGTGGTGGCGCAGGCGGTGGTGCTGGTGGAAATGGTACTAATGGCGTAGGACCGGGTCACGAAACATACTATTCCGTACACGGTGGTGTTGGTGGTGCAGCTAGGGCTACATCATTTAATGGTACTTCTACTTATTTTGGCGGCGGTGGCGGCGGTGAAAACGGTTGGCGAGCAGGTAATTCTCGGGTACATGGAACAGGTGGAGATGCAACAGACGGATTAGGCACTGGTGGTCACTCAGGTTATGTTGGTAATAGTGGTAGAGTAATGATAAAATATGCTTCTGACAGTGCAAAAGCCACAGGTGGCACAGTTACTAACTTTGATGATGGCGGTACAACAATGCAAGTTCACACCTTTACTTCTTCAGGAACATTTTCACTAGGATCATAATAATGGGAGATAATAATGGCTAGATTTGCAAAGATTCAAGTTGATATAAACACAGTTATAGATGTTCTCATAGCAGACCAAAGTTATGTTGATGCATTATATGCTGCTGATAATACAAAAAACCCTACATATAATTATATTGAATCCGATACTTTAGGGATTGGATTTGTATATGATTCTGATGCATCTGCATATTTGGGGCCAAAGCCTCATGCTTCTTGGGTTTTAAGTGATACTACAATTGGTAGTGTTAGAGAGTGGGGACCACCTATAGCTAGACCTAATGCATCTGCTTATTGGGATGAATCGAAAACAGCTTGGGTTTATTGGGATGACGAAGCAGAAGATTGGCTAGAGAAGACGTGATGTCTTAATGGAGGTAAGAAGGGTGAAAAGACTGAAAGATATTGTAATCGTTGGTGGTGGTACATCCGCTTGGTTAACAGCTGCATACTTATCCAACAATCATGATATTCGAGTTACAGTTATCGACAAAGAGATTGGCAATCCAATCGGAGTCGGGGAGGCAACACTTTTAAATTTTAAAGATTTTCTTGATAAATGCAATTTACCTATCGAAGATTGGTTTAATAAAATTTCAGCAACTTCCAAAGTGGGGATTTTATTTCCAGATTGGGTTAAAAAAGGGCATGATATCTGGCATCCATTTGCTATGAATTATTGGATAGGTGGTTTGTCTGGTGTTACAAAATACGATTTATGGTCAAGTAACCAGCATTTAGATTTTAAAAAACATGGTTCATTACTTTATGATTTATCTGTAACCCACGAAAAGATTAATTCAAATTTAAAAGTTGGTTATCATATTGATTGCGGCAAACTTACTACGTTTATTCAAAGCGCATTAGAGCGTAGAGTTAATTTTATACAAAGTGAAATGACACACTTTGATCGAGATGGCAGTGGTAATATTTCTTTGTTTCATTTAAAGAACGGCAAAAGCATAACTGGTGATTTGTTTATAGATTGCACAGGGTTTTTACAATTATTAAAAAACAAACCAGTAAGAAAGAATTTAGATAATCGTTTAATTTGCGATACCGCAGTAGCAGGTAGAATTAATGAAGAAGATATAAAACCTTATGTTAATTGTACTGCAAAACCATCTGGTTGGATTTGGCACATTCCAACACAGGAGAGATTAGGCACTGGTTATGTTTTTAATAGAAGTTTGATGCACGAAGATGTTGCTAAACAAGAATTAAGTAACCATCATAATGGTAAAATTAAACCAGAAGATATGAAAGTATTAAACTGGAAACCTTATTACAATGAAAACCCTTGGCACGAAAATGTAGTTTCTATAGGTTTATCGGCAGGGTTTATTGAACCATTAGAAAGTACAGGACTTGCATTAATAATAGAAGGAGTACGTCAATTATCTTCTCAGATAAAAGATAACACCTACAATAAAAAGAGTGCTGAATTATATAATAATATAATATCCCAGTATTTTGAATCCAGTATAGATTTTGTTGGTTCTCATTACACCATCACAGAACGAGATGAACCTTTTTGGCAAGAAGCTAAATCTCATATAAAGATTTCTGATAGACAAAACTATTACATGGACATGTTGAAAAACCCTAACACAAGTATTAGTTGTCATGTTAATGATTGGTCGTTTTTAACTGATGGTAATTGGACTACTTGGTTAATTCAACAAGGTTGTGAAGTTGCTAAAAGAAATATTAATGGTAGTTTAGAAAGGTTGGATAAAGAAAACCATGTAAACCCACTTCAAAACCCTTTGTTTGGTATTAACAATAAAGATTATATGAAATATTTAAGTAAGAAATATGCTTGACTTTAATTTAAGAAATAACATATCATAAGATCGAAAGGAGGATTTGAATTATGGTAAAAATTGGATATTTGGGACATCCTGAGGACCAAGGCGGTCCGTTAGGTTTAGAACTTTTAGAAGAATGTAAACCAACACCTATAGAATTACTTGGTGGTGATTTAACAAGATGTCCTGCTGTCAAAGGATATCATATGAATACTTTTGAAGTAAAATGCCCTTTTGACTTGGAGTGGACAGTAATCCGAAGTAGAAAATACGAAGGAGATAAAGAGTTTAGTTGGACCATTAATGAAGATAAAACTACATTGAATTTAAATAATAACTTTTTTGAGGAAAGTGCAGTCTTAGGTTTTGATGCTACGGCAGAATCTGTACAAGTTTTAATAGTTCCTTGTTGGTCGTTTGTATCAGATACTAAAAATACTATTATGTTGCAACACAGCAATGGTATTGATACTAATCCACAAACTATCACAGGTCAAATGGACATATATAAATGGCCCGATAGACAATTAAGTGTCGGATATGCTATCAAAAAAGACGAACAAACATTTACACTAAAGAAAGGTCAACCTTGGTATAGAATAACATTTTTTACGCCAGAATTGGAAGTAGTTAAACTTGTTAGAATCGAAGAAAGGCCCAAGTTTTTAAAGAAAATAAAAAACAAACATATGCTTTCTAATATAAAGTACCAAAATTGGAGAAAAATATTTAAAAAGTTTGGTGAAACTAGACCAAAAAAATTAATACCATAAGAGCGGCAGTCACTTAATTATATGAGAGGAGTAATTTATGACCAACAGGTTTCGTAACAATTTAATTGCAGGGCTAATAGTCTTTGCTTTCTGGTGTATATTCGTTATACCAGTAATGGCTGCGGATCCAATCGTAACTGATTCTACTAGTGTTGTTACAACTACTGGTACACAAACAACAACAGTTAATTCACCCCCGCCAAGTGCTATATCACCAAACTTTGGTGGTAGCAATTCAGATTTATGTACTATTTCTTCTAGTGGTTCAGTACAAACGCAGATACTTGGTATCTCAGTTGGTGCCACCTATACAGAAGATAATTGTCTTAGGTTAAAGAAAGCGCAGAAGCTATATATGTTTGGTATGAAGGTCGCAGCCGTTTCAGTCATGTGCCAAGATCCCGACGTATGGCAGGGAATGATGGATGCGGGGACTCCGTGTCCGATAGACGGATTGATAGGCAACCAAGCTAAAGCTGCTTGGGAAGTTAGAACAGAAGAAATACCAATGCCGGAGGAAGAAGATGAAAATACTGCAAAAGAAAAACGTGATAAAGCTCTCAGCATTATGGGTACTGTTGCTGCTGCCTTTTTGTTCTTTTAGTAACTACTATACATTTGGTTACACAGGTAATGCTGCTTATGCTGGTTTGAGTTGGAATATGACTACACCTATACTTGGTATATCAACTGAAGAAGGTATGGATATTAGTGGTGTGATTTATAACTACCTTCCAGTTAAAGAAGTAGAAGATGACTTTATAGTTACAGTACAAAATGAAGATGTTGATGGTGGTTATATATTCCAAGAAGTAGATGATTGGTCAGGTGGTCCGGGAGTTAGAATTCAAAAACTTGTACCATTACCATACACACCTATTTCACAATTTGGTGAGGGTTCTATAACTACTACTGGAACAGGTACTGTTGAGGACGCTGTTGTACTTTATATGTATCGTTGGGATGAATGCTTTAACCCACAGAATAATGAAAATTGTCCGGGTTATGTACCACCAATGCCAGTAATACCTAAGATAGAAATTTATGATGTATTAGAAGATGAAGTTGTTGAGGATGCTACGAAAGAAACTGACAAAGAATTGATAGAAGAAAGAGAAGAAGAAGAGAACAATGATGAGGAAGAGGAAGAAAAAGAACGATTAGAGATAGCGCTAGCTGCAGCTGATAATGCATTAACTATAGCAAACACAGTTTCTCAAGCAAGTGTTGTAAGAGCTATGAACACAGCCACAAATATTACTTCATATTATGTGACACAAATTCAAGGCGGAATATACGGAGAATCTGTTTCATTACATGGTGGAACAATAGTAGACAATAGAAAAGCCTTTAGAAGTTTAGGGCAAGATAAATTAATGAACCAAATGATAGAGGAGCAATACCAATGAAAAAAATTTTAACAACACTTAGCTTAGTAATTATGCTTGCTGGCTGTTCTTTATTTTCGAGTAAAGCAGAAGCAGGCACTAATATCGACGGTTCAGTGCAGTCCAGATGTACGGTTGAAACAGATACACCGGGCACTTATGGCAACCCTAACGCATATACTTTAACTACATTACCAGCAAGTTCTGGTCAAGTTCCAATTGTACGTTTTGATGTATCGTTAGCTAATGCTTATTATGCACAAATAAGTTATCCTACATCTTTCAGTTCAAGTCCTAGTCTAAGTGATTCAGTAACTTGGACAGGAGCAGTGGCAGTTGCACAAACATCTACTACAGATATGTCTGGATATCAGGCTGCATCTACCACTCCGACAACATCAATGCGACAATATGCACTTACAGTTGCAGGGACAACTTGGTTTCAAGCAACTTCAGTTGCCACGTATGGTGGTGGACAGAATAAAGCCTTTCCAGGTGGTTCATATACAGCAGTTGTTGTTGCAGAATGTATCGCTCAATAATACTATGTTTATTGCTATGTAGTAATGTAGTAGCACACGAGATGACACCTACCTATCCAAAATGGCAGGTGTCATATATTGAAGGTGTACATAAAACTACCATGAAAATGGTTAATAAACGAAAAGACGTAGAGTGGTATGAGATTGGTGTGTTTGATGAGGAGTGGAAGCCAATACCATTTGTAACTAGTCATAAGATTCTAAATATAAAATATCTAGGTCATGCCAAAATTGATGTTTATATCGGAACAAAAGATTCAGAGAGGGCTGAATATATATGTTCTTTATCTAAACTTAAGGGGAACAACATGAATAAGCCTATGATGTCTTCTAGAATATGTTCGAGGTTCAAATGAATATCCTACGCTATGTTTTATTATTAGTACTAAGTAATACAGTTATGGCTAATAGTTCACTTAATTTAGCTTTACCAAGTGCAAATGCTGGTTTTGGAACTGATAGCATTAAGGCAGGAGATTTGGATTGTAAGAATAGTATTGGGGGTGGAACAAATTTTGAGTTTGGGTTTACAGGTATTATAAATAATGCAATTACTATTTTTGGTACTGAGGATTTAATAAATCCACAAACTAAAGATATAGGCGTATATGCTCGTATCATTATTCCTTTAGATGGACCAAGCGAGCGTATTAACTGCAATACACTATATCAATTAGAGTTGCAGCGCAGACGATTAGAAGTAGAAAAATTACGACAGGAGATTGAAATGTTAAAATCACTACAATTTGATAATTAATAGGGAGAATAAAATGAAAAAATTAATCGCATTATTTGCGGTAACGACCTTGGCTTCTTCGGTAGCTATTGCCGGTGTTGCTCTTAGCGGATCTGCATCAGTATCTTATGATGATGAGGGTCCTGGCTCTAGTTCAACTACATCTTATGATGCAGACTTGACAATTACTGGTACTGCTGGTGATTCAAATTTAATAGCTTCGTATGATATGAGCGGCGCATCACTTGCGGCAACTGCAGTTGACTTATCAACTAAAATTGGTCCAATAACAGTTTCTGCTGATATGCACCAAACTGATGAATCAAACTTAAACGATGGCGATGGCGACCTTAAAGCAGATGTTGATGACACTGGTGTAACTATAAACCTAGATGTTCCAATTGGCGACGCTACTATTGGCTTAGATAACTCTGGTGACGTAATTATATCTGGTACTTTTTCAGGTGTAACTATTTCATATGCAGTTGATGATAATGAAGTTACGGGTTCTGCTAATATTGCTGGTATGGATGTAAGTTTGACTAACGATGACGGTACTACTTCATGGTCTATTGGTACTACAGTTAGTGATGTAGCATTAACACTAAATAGTGATAATGATGTCTCTGCAGCAGTCGGTCTTGTTGGCAACACTATGACAATAAGCCATATCGGCGCAAAAACTGCAGTTGCTGAGACCACAACTCATTATTCAAAAGCTGCTTCTGACGCATACACAACAGCTGCTATCTCACGTTCTCTAACGTCAGGTGCTACTTTAGCTGCAACGTATAGTACAGCAGACGATTCACTTACACTTAAAGCTTCTGTTGCATTCTAACAAGAAATGGAGGTTTGATAACTAATGACTGACTTAGAAGATATAGTAAAACAAGGCGAAGGGCTATCTAGCAAGAAAATGAAGGTAGGTGGTTTCAAATTTAGTGGCGCTAGTATTATGGGATTGTTTGCTTTGCTCTCAACACTAGTTGGAGGGCTGTACGGCGGCTTCCTTCTCTACCAGAAAGTAGAATCACTTGCAGCATTAGACTTAGGCGATATTAGTTCTGCAATGCAAAAGACTTCTGCTGATGTAATTCGTATTGAAGAACATGCCAATGCTATTAAGATCGAATTGAAAAAAGATATGACTGACTTAAGAAATAGTCAATGGTCTTTAGAATCTAAGGTAGATACTAAGTTACAGTCAGTAGATACTAAGCTTACTAATTATGATACAAAGTTAGATAGATTTGAAATCAAAGTAGAGAAGACAAAAACGGATATGGAGAAACGCATTCAAGAATCGTTGGACAATCCACTTGCAAATTAAAGGAGTTAGTATGAGTAAAATAGGTTGGGCAGCTATCTTTTTAGGAACAGTTGCCTTTATAGCAGTTATGTTTATTGGAGTTGAAGCCCTGATGTGCACTCCTCCTTGTGTATGACAGAAGTAGAAAAGAGTACACAACGCTGGAGGTGGACCGCCTTATCCGTTTACCTCTTAATTTGTTTCTATGACTTCTTATTCGTACCTGTCTGGTATGGTCTTAATAGACCAGATATCAGCCAGTTTATGGATATAATTAACGCAACAGAGGACACACTTGTCCAGATGGAGCTCATGAAGAAACTCACAGGACAACACAATCCCTTTACCCTTATGGGCGGCGGGTTATTTCACTTGGCATTCGGTGCAATACTTACAGGTAGTGCAGTTGGATTAAACAAATAAGGGATATTATGGAAGACAGAGTAGCAAGATTAGAGACAACAATGGATAAACATGGTGTACAGATAGCTAAATTATTCAGTAAAATTGATGATACAAATAAATGTATAGCCAAGATTAATACCTCTCTCTTACAGATTAAATGGAGTGTCTATGGTGCTTTGGGTTATTATATTATTACTCAAATTGGAATCGTAGAAGCATTAAAGGTAGCATTATAATGGCATATAGCAAACAAGTTTTAGATCACTATGAGAATCCTAGGAATGTAGGAGTACTAGACGCAACTTCTAAGAGGGTTGGTACTGGAATGGTCGGTGCACCAGCATGTGGCGATGTGATGCGTCTTCAAATTCAAGTTAATGATAATAATGTTATTGAGGAAGCTAAATTCAAAACCTATGGTTGTGGTTCAGCGATTGCCTCGTCTTCTTTACTAACGGAGTGGGTTAAGGGGAAAACTCTTGACGAAGCTTCGCATATTAAAAATACAGAGATAGTTGATGAGTTGGAATTGCCTCCTGTAAAAATTCATTGTTCAGTCTTGGCTGAAGATGCAATTAAAGCAGCAATCAACGATCTAAAAAATAAGGCTAGCTAATTATGGCAATAACCTTAACCGATAAAGCAGCAGAGCGCATGACTGATTTCTTATCCAATAGAGGATCTGGAATGGGTGTCAGGCTATCTGTTCAAACGACCGGTTGTTCAGGTTTGGGATACAATATGGAGTTTGTTGATGCTATTAACAAAGATGACACCCTTTTTAACGATAAAGGGGTACAAGTAATTATTGATGCAAAAAGCCTAATCTATATAGATGGTACTGAGGTTGACTTTCAAAAGGAGGGCTTAAATGAAGGATTTGAATTTAATAACCCTAATTCAAAAGCTGAATGTGGTTGTGGTGAGTCGTTCACAGTTTAAATAATTAATTTAAGGAGAAAAATATTATGATAGGATTTTTAACAAATGTTGCGCCAATTATGCTAGGCTTTGTTGGCAAACTGTTTGCTTTGAAACAACAAGCAGCAGCAGAGAACCAAAAGCTGATGATGCAACAGTTCGCAGCTAAGGACAAATCAATTAATGACGCCAGAGATAGGGCTGACAAAGAAAGCCCAATGGCTGCAATGAATAGACGGATTATAATTTTAGTTATTTTAGGTTTAGTTATATTCACGCAGGTAGCACCTGTAATATTTGATGTGCCAACAGTAATACCTACTATAATAGAAGGAACTAGTTTCTTTGGAATTACATTTGTTCCTGATGTAGTAGAATATGCTACTGTAGAAGGTTTGCTCAAGATGGAAGAGGTTTTCTCATGGGCGACAATGATCATTGAGTTTTATTTCGGAGCCCAATTAGCGAAGGGGAAATAATTTTAATTAAGGAGATTTTATGTTTACAAAATCACCCGCAGTGGACTTCACAAGCTTAGGTCTAATTACAGATCAGCCAGCGCACAAGCTCCCACCAGGCGCTTGGAGCGAAAGCTCAAACATCCGTATTAAAGATGGGTCTGTACAAGGTGTGTACGCATTTGCTGATGACATGGCTTTATGGCATGCAGCCGGTGATATTGCTAACGGAGAAGCCAAAGCAGTATGTCAGTTTACTCCTGCCGGCGGAGACTATTTAATAATAGCTTATATTGTTAAAAGGGCAAGTAGCGGGGAGGGTTCTGTTATATTATACGATACAGCCCCTCGTACAGGAGGCGCAGCCGAAAGTACCCGTTGGGAAGATGTAACAAACGCAACAGCAAATCAAGTATTTACTTTTGATGATAAAACTCCGCCACAAATATTTGTATTCAACGAATTACTTATTGTTAATCCGGGAACAGATGCACCACCGCAGTATACTAATGCTAAAGTATCTGCAGGTAGTTTACAAGAGCTTCCTGGTTGGCTTTATGACGTTGAAGGAAGTGCAATTGATGGTATTACATCTGCAAAATTTTACACAATTATTTCTTTAGGAGATACTACACAGGGTCAATGGGAAGCTGCTGGTTTATCTTCAAGTGTTACAGCTGCTGTAGGTGTTGTATTTACTGCAGGAAGTTCACTGACTATAGCAGGTACAGGAACAGTTAAATTATCAAACCCTATTATTGCTAGAGTCGTTAGGCCTTTTAATAATAGATTGGTTGCTATGAATATAAAAGAAGAACGTGGCACTTCAGCTGATGTTTTTCTACCTATTGACTTTTTATGGTCTTCTCATATTACAACTGTACAGTCTCTAACAACTGCTACTTGGAGTTCTTCAGTAACTAACACAGCTGGCGACGCCTTTATGACACAAACCCCTGGAAAGATTTTAGATGGTATGCAGCTAGGGCCTTACTTTATGGCTTATAAAGATGATGCTGTAATTCAAGTAAGAGAGACTGGCGATACTTTTGTTCTAGCGTTTGATCCTATATTTGAAGATGATGGTATCTATTCATCAGGATGTGTGGCTGCTATTGGCAATAATCAACATATTGTTTGGGGCAACTATGGTATATATATGCATGATGGCCAAACTCAAAAGGTTGATATAGCTAAAGGCGTAGTACAAGAAGATTTATTTGGTAGTGTGCTTAATACACATAAGGGCAGATCTTTTGTATTTAAACAAACAAGAGATAAAGAAGTATGGTTCTGTTACTCAGAAACTGGTAATTCTGGCGATGGTGCAAACAAAGCTTTCGTATTTGATTACGATACTCAGGCATGGCATAAAAGAGATATTCCACAATTATTAAGTTTAACTGAAACTGAATTAGACGGGGTTATAAAGATTTATGGCGCAAGTCCAGATGATGCAAATATACAAATACTTTCCACAAGTGTTTATACTTCAGGAGGCTACTTTATACAAGGCGATAATCATTTAGGAACTACAAACTTTAAACAATTAACTTCATACTACCCAGACGCAGAAGCACAAGTGCTACTTGCAGTTGACGGAACAGTAAATATTGGTGATACCCCTACATATACTAACCAAACATTTAATCCCGCTACTAGTTATAAATTAGATAAGAGAGTTTCAGGGAGATACATGAATGTTAGAGTTACTATGAGCGGAGCCACTAATCCCAAATTAACAACAGTTTCTTTTGATCTTAGAGGAACTGCAAGGAGATAACAATGGCTAAAAGGAAATTACCTACACTTTTTGGACCTAAACAAGGTTCACGAATCGAAGATATGAGTTGGAAAGGTCCTATGCCTGGTTTTGGTGGTGAATCTTCAGGGGGCTTGATTGGTCACGATGGAAAAAAAGTAGCAAAAATTACACCAAGAGGTGGACCTAAAACACAAATTGTAAGGCCATCACCAGAAATAGAAAGAAGACTAAAAAAGTTAGAAAAAGATGGTAGTAGCAGCAAGCCCTTAGTTACTAATGTGGGTGATAATACTTACGAATGGACTGATGAATATACTTGGATAGCTTACGCATCTACAATTTCTAATGCATCTAGCGAAGGTCTTATAACAAGTCAAGGCGATGCTGCTGGTTTTTCTTTTGGTGCTATAAGCGATGCTGGTATACCTCTTGGTTGGTTGGGATACTGGACTTCTAAATCTCTTCAACAATCAGGTGATCCTACTGATTATATTTGGACTGATTTAACTGTATCAGTACCTGCATCTAGCATTGCATTATATTATACAGAGTCTACAGGTCTTTTACCCGCTGTTGGAAATCCAACTTATCCTGGAGCAGGAATTACTTGGACTTTATTTTCAGGCTCCACTCCAGCTTCAGCTTTTTGGGTTGCAACACAATATACTATAAATGGCACAAAAACCCCTTGGAGAATAATTCCAGTAAGAACAAAACAAGCTGATTTGGGTTTAATTATTCATGCTATTTCTGGAAGAGATAAGCCAACACTAAATGATTCTACTTGGAAAGCTGACGCTATTACAGCAATTTCTACATTTACAGGTAATACATACAGCACTACTAATGAGATGGGTTTTGGTACTACCGTAGTTATAACTTATGATAATGGCAAACTATATGGAATGCTTAAGAAAGTTGGTGGAGTAGCAACATGGGTAACACCTGTTGATTTTATTGATGGAGGTGTTTTAGTTGGTGAATCTATAACAGTAACAGAAATTGCAGATGACGCTATCACTACTCCTAAGATAATAGCCAATGCTATTACAGCGTCTGAGATTAATACTGATGCTGTTACAGCAGATGCTATTATAGCTAATGCGGTTGTAACAGATAAGATTAATGCTAATGCAGTGACAGGTGCTAAGATTAGTTCAACTACTACTATAACAGCAGGTGCTGGAAATAATATAGGAGTCCTTGATGGAGCGGATGCTTCTGGTTCAGGAGGTCCTTGGAGAATATATGCAGGTCATGCTACAGCTGGTTCAGCTCCTTTTAGAGTAAGCCAAACAGGTCAAGTTACTATTGATAGTGGCGGCGATGACAGGTTAGTATTAAGCAATGACAAAATTGAAGTTTATGATGGTGCTGTTCTTAGAGTTAAATTGGGGAATCTAGCATGAGTTTTGGTCTTAATGTTTATAAAGCAGATGGCTCATTAGGGTTCTCTACAGCGGATATTACTTGGCAAACAGTAGCTCAATTCACTGTTGCAGCCAATGCTACTGTTGCAAATACTTATTCAGAGATTGCAGGAATGACTGTGATAGCTCAAAGACAATTAGTTAATGTACCACCAAATGCTCAAGAAGATTATGTACCTAACGTTGCTATTACAAATAATTCACAAACAATTACTGTATCACCTCAATCAGGATTGTCTTCTTCACAATGTATAATACATGTATTAGCGCAAGACGCATAGGAGTTAATTATGGCTTATGGATTTGAGGCAAAGAATGATGATGGTAAAGTAATTATAAATGATACTATAGAGAATTTACATTTCATAGGTAAAGCAACAAGAGGTGGCGCTGATTCAAATTATGGTGATATTCCCGGTTATAGCGGAAGCAATGATACTTTAGATGGTAGAGTAGTTCATACTTATACTATAACTTGTAGCGGAACTCCAGTTGCTTTTATAAAACCTGACGATTATGCTAGATGGCATGCAGTTATAAAACAATCTGTAAGTAGCACAACATGGACATTTCAAGTGATGATTAGTGGTACATCTACTTCTAATCCCCCAGAACTTTATTGTTTTGTTAATGCAGATGACATTCCCGTTCCTTCGGGAGAAACACACGGGATGATTGTATTCAAAGCCGATGGTACTTCAAAAACATTTGACAGCAGAAGACAACCATTAGCTATAACTGGTGGTGGTACTGCTGTAGCTCCTTCGGATCCAACAAATACTGCAGGAATTCCAGGAACTACATCAGGTCATGCTTGGAATTATGCAACTAATGACCATGACTTTAGAAGTAGTAGCCAATATACTGCTGTTACTGATTCTGCAGCTGATACTTCAACAGCTATGTTCTCATGCCCATCATTAGCTCAAGCTGTTTATAAAAGACAAATGCATGGATATAAGGAATCTTGTGGTTGTTGCGGATTCGGTTGCCAAGACCACTATTCAACTGCTTCTTGGTGGGTAATGTATAGAAGTGCTTTTAGATTAAGGAGCGGAAATTTTGATGCTGGTTGGACTAATTATGCTGCTGGATTTGCATTTAGTTCTAATTACGAATCTGGTGGATGGTTTGGGGGAGGCGGGGGTAGCTATTCTACTGGCACTATGCCTTATACAGCTAAGACTATTAACCTCCAGAGTAATGCTTTTATTATTGCAGATTCTTCGAGGTATGACTAATGATGTTTAATTATGTAGATAATAAAGAAAACTATATTTCTTTTATGGATGATAACTATTTAGATAGCTACGGTAATCCTTCTAACTCATATACAGCAGAAGAAATTGCAACTATAGTATCTACAATTCCAGATGAGCACTGGTTTACTTTTGATAAAATGAAGGTTTATGTTAACGGTGCTATAGAAGTTATTGGCGCTTGGTTTTATAGCCCTAAAAGAAAAAATGATGCTAAGTATATAGGCGAATTTACAGATGGTTCTGCTACTATAGAATTTAGAGAAAAGAAAGGCGACCCAATAATTCAATGGGAAGGAGTTCTCAGTAATGGTAAGATTATAAATTACGAGTCTTCTAAAACCCTTAGAGAGGGATATGGTAACTTATCAACAGGAAGTGACTTCGATGAATACGATAAAGCACCTGTTGTTAACAAGTGGCTAGCCCGTAGTTGGATCGAAGATGGTGAAGAAGAATTATTTCTATTAGTAGAAAGTAGGGAAATGTTAGATGATGTTGCTGCGCACTATAGTCTTCCGGTACCTTATGATGATGGTTTAAAGACAATATTAGACAGTAATTTACAAATTATTCGATTCAAGTCTATAGATTTAAACCATGAGGGCGAAGGAAACTTTGTAGCAGTAGTGGTAGCTGGCGTTGTGTTTGAAGATAATGTGGCTACTAAACTTAGATTATACAAAACTTCAAGGTGGAATGAATAATTAATCGGAGGATAATTATGTACACTATAAGACAAATATTAGGGGAAGAACTACTATCAAGATTTGATGAGATTAAAGGTAATATAGATATGGCCTTAGTCTACAGCGATGGTGAATGGACTTCATTTCAAATTGTAAAAGAAGCAATAGCCAACCCGGGTTTATTCCAGGTTTGGGAAGCACTTAATAAAGAAGGGGTATCTGTAGCTATTGGAACTACGAGATTTTTAGAGTATAACAGTTTTAACTCTATTCACGTCATCACTTTAAGTGGTGTAGCCCAACAACTCCTGTCACCGGGAGAATTTACTAAGTGGGCTGAAGAATTTGAAAAAATGATTAAAGAATTTCCTCAAGTAGATTATTTAGAATTTACGGGGCGAAGGGGTTTGGTTAAAAAATTAACAAAAATAGGTTGGAATGAAAAGTACACAACTATGCGAAAACAATTAAAAGGAGACGATAATGTCTGAAGTAAAAATTTATGATGGTGTTACTATCGATATATCAACAAGTGAAGTAATATCACATGGTGAAGTAACTTATGTAGACACTAATGAAGTCTCATATTTGGGAGGGGGAAAAGATAAAACTCAAACTACTACTAGTGGTGTTGCTGATAAAGCTTATGAACAGTATGTTTCTCCATTCTTAAATGAAGCACAAAAAGCGCAACAAGCAGGTGAATTATCTAAAGTTGCTGGGTTTACCCCAGATCAGATAGCTGCCCAAGAGGCTGGTAGAAAAGCCGCTGGTATTCAAACAGGCTTAGAGCAAGCTATGGCTGATCAAGCTAATCAAGGTGTTGATTTATCTGGTTTGCGTGCGGGTGCTTTGCAACAAGCTCAAGGTGCTCTTGGCCTTAATGCAGCAGGAGCAGGCAGGGCGGGCGGATTAGGAGGCTCTAGACAAGCAATTAATCAAGGATCTATTGCCAACGATTTAGCTGCTAGGTTTGGCCAGATAGATCAATCGGCACAAGCACAAAACTTTGCTAACAAGCAAGCTGCTTTAGGTGCCCAAGGTACTGGTGCTGGATTGTTAGGTCAAGTTGGCGCTGCTGGACAACAACAAGCACAAGCCGAAGCTGACGCGAAATATCAAGGCTTATCGAGACTTGGGGGTATGTTTGGCGCTTTGCCTAGAACATCTACCACTACTCAAAGTGGAGGAAAGTAATGCTAATAGATAGTAAAATGAATCCTTTTGGTAGGTTAGGTGGGGCTCCTACACAAGAAGAAGCTCCTGTAGGCATTCTAAATATTGAAACCCCTGCTGCCCCTGTGATCCAAGAGGATCCAAGTATGGTTGAGCAAGGTATTGGTATGGCAAAGGACAAAGCCTTAAATGTAGCTATGGACAAAGGTACAGAAATGGCGACATCAGCTGCTACTAAAGCTGCCGCTGGTAAAGGCGGAGCTGCCGCTGGTGGTGCTGGAGCTGCTGCTGGCGCTGGGACCGGATTAATGGCTGCTGCTGCCCCTATGGCTGCACCTCTCTTAATAGGTGGATTATTAGCTACAAAATTATTTAAATAAGGAGTCACTATGGCAAACGGAAGACAACGAAAAAGAGATGTCTTACTAGCAAAGAAAGCTGCAGAACAAGCTGCTAAAAATGGCCTTGCTGGATTAAGTCCCGAAGGTCTTACGTCTATAGTTTCGGACGATGCTAATGATTTGGATAATATTAGTTACTCAACTACTGACGGGGCTACTGTTAATATTAAAAACAATCGAATTAAAGACAGTACACCTACTACAAACGTATTAGGTGGAAGAAAAGGATATATGCCTGGAAACCAAGTAATGGAAGATGAGTTAATTCTCGGTTCGGGTGGACCAACTACTAGAAGTGGACGCAGAGGATATATGCCCGGTAATAACAATATTACAAGTGGTCCGACTACCAGAAGTAATCTAGGCGGACGTAAAGGATACATGCCTGGTAATGATATTACTGCAGGTGGCCCAACTACTAGAAATAATCTTGGTGGACGCAAAGGATATATGCCTGGATCAACGGGTTCTCAAGGTCCAACTACTAGATCAAGCAAAGGTTTTAACTTTGATGACGAAATGCTACTTAGTGACGGACCAAATGTTAGAGGTTCCGCTCGCCCACAAGCTAAAGCAATAACTGAATTTATTGGTGAAGATTTATCACCAGAAGCTAACAACCAGTTCTATACAGTTGATATGGATTCAGCTGATGATCTTGCTTTACAACAAGACGATAGTGTTATTAGCGAAACACTTAATGACGATGGTACAGTAACTTATGAGTTAGCTCCTAGTAATTTAGGTGACCCAGAAGTAACTACAACTGAATTAACTGAAGCTCAACTAGAGCCTGGTTTATATGACAATGTAGAACCTGGCGAAGAATTAGCTTTAACTCCTACTCTTGATAACAAAGGATACAACTTCGATGATGCAGGAAATCCTATAGCTGAACAACCATTATTTGGTGGTCCTAGTGTAAGAGGTTCACGCAAAGGTTACAAACCTGGAATGGAAGATACTGACGGTGTAGACCAAGATTATAATGATTTAGTGGATGCCCAATTAGAAGAAATTTATGGTATAGAGGATGGTACAGTTAAATCTAAAGATTCTATAGATGTAATTAAAGCTAGAGAAGAAGAATTGGCAATGATAGACCAACAAGCAGGTTCAGGATTACTTGGAGAAGATAAGATTACTCCTGAAACAACATATCCAAATATTCACGAGAATGAACCTGGAACTACTCCTCCAGATGTAATAGCTCAAGATCTCGAAGATTCTGATAAGGCAATTACAGCTGCAACTGCTGGTAATCATCATTTATTTGAGATTGCTAATGAGGCTAAACGCGAAATTGAAGGGGCTGCTGAAGAAGTTGAAACTGGAAAAACTGATCCAAAAACAATTGCAGACAAGGTTAAGAACTCTTTAGGCTCTCTCGGTGAATTACTAGGTTTTGATGCCAAGGATTTAATTAGGGCTCTATTTAGATACGCCGGAGCAAGAATATTTGGTATGAGTGGAAACGAAGCTGGCAGATTTATGTACGAAGGCTTTATGACTGATGAAGCTGCTGAAGCTAAAGTGGAGGCTGCTAAACTTGAAAACATGGGATTAGGTGCAGGAGCTACCGCACAACAGAAAAATCTTAAGGCTTACAAAGAAGAGATTAAGCGTATTGATGACGATGCTTCTCTGTCAGCTGAAGAAAAAGTTGCTGCTAAGAAGACTGCTAATGAAGTATTTGGTGTTAATGAACCTACATCAATGGGCAGACCTATAAATATTAAGGGTATTATGCCCGATGGCTCAGAAGAAATAGTTGTTGGAAGGCGTAATGATGATAGTAGTTATGACGTATTTATGAATGATCAATGGGTACCACTTGAACTGTCAGGATTAACCGATGTTCAAGTAACTAGTCGTGGTGCTGAACAAGCCTTTGAAAGAGGAGTATCTGACCCTAGAAATGATGTAAGTATTGATAATGCTACTTATGTTTCATCTGGTGGTGTTCCAACATTTAAGCATAAAAATGAGTCTGAAAGGAAGAGTTACCAATTAGCTAAACGTGCTGTTGATAACTATCCGATTGTTGATGCTATGATGAAAGATCCTGAGATGCTAAAACACATTACAAGCGCTATGGGAGGACTACAAACATACGCTGCTGGTCACGCTAACTCTAGAATCACTGCCGCTTCAATTAACTTAGCTATAGGTGATTCTATACCCCAGAAATATAGATCCGCTACACAAGCATGGCTACAGGCTTTGTTACGTGCTGATACAGGTGCTGCTTATTCAGAGACTGAGATCATGGACTATATTGCTACTAATATCCCACAAGTTGGAGATTTACCAGATACAGTTGCGTTTAAAGTAGCACAAATGAAGTCTACAACTGAAACTATGGCTGCTAATGCTGGTCAAGGTGCTAAGTATCTACTTGGGAGATTAGATGGATCAGTTGAACCACCTGAGTCTGTTAAAAGATTA
>Ga0315318_10000210_pt1 | contig 23531 bp, 26 predicted proteins | sample M1200m3416metaG_FD_203703 | JGI IMG/M metagenome (GOLD analysis project Ga0315318, IMG submission 203703) | Ammonia-oxidizing marine archaeal communities from Monterey Bay, California, United States - M1 200m 3416 | ecosystem: Environmental > Aquatic > Marine > Coastal | place: USA: California... | reverse complement strand
AGCGGGACTTTCATCTCCATTCTCTGGTATAATATATATCAAGTGAATTTTCTCATTGATTCTTCATATTTTTCATTTATCATATGTTCAGCAATGTCATCTATTATCCTAAAAACAAATCCTCGAAATTTAAATCGATAATCAAAACGAAAATAATAATAATTTTCACCTGGTAATGGAGCAATTCTTAACTGTCCAGGTTTCCAATATCCTGTATTAAAAGTTAATGTAATTCTATTAGCTAATTGTTTTACATCAAAATTCTCATCATCATGTAATTTCCTTTTTTCCCAAACACTATTAATTGCATTTTTTAAAAGAAATGTAGAATAATTTAATCCATCTATATTGCAAGCAGTCCATGATATATACGCATTTAGAAATTCAGAATCAACATAATGTCCTTCACATGAACCAAAAGTTCTAATTCCGTCAAATGTATTAAGAACATTAACTAGTGGAAGAATGCCTGCTTCTATTTCTACAGTATCAGCAGTCGCTCCTCCCCCAAAAGAACCTATAGATGGATCTTCTGTTGTTAAAAAATTTAATTCTTTAAATAACTCTATATCTTCAGCAGAAATTTCATCTTTCCAATCATAACCAATTTCAGATTTTTTAAGAAAATCTTGAAAAATTTGAGCTAATAATTTATATTTTATATTTGCGTGTCCAGCAATTACTAAATATTCATCTTTTCTCTTTGCACGTTCAATTTCTTGATTATTATCTCCAATTTTATCTACTAATGAAATAAATAATTTATTCAAAGAATCGGCATCAATTAAATAATTGGGATCATGTGCAATAATATAATTCTGGTTCCAAGTGTTAATTGTAATCATTTTAAATTCTCATTTCATTAAAAATTTCTCTATTAAAAATGTATTCAAAAAATCTGTTTCGTGCCATTTATCTGACATTTTAAAATTATAAGCACGTGGATCATAATGATGATTATGATGCATTCCTTCACCTCCTGTAACTAAATTCAACCATAAAGAATTAATTGAATGGTCTTTATTTCCGTATACATCGACCTCATAATTTCTATAACTTCCAAAAGTAAAAACATGACCAAAAAAATTTAAAATGAATAAAGACCATCCATTAATTACACATGGTATTGCTATAAAATATATTAATAAACGAATATCAATTATTGGTAAAATCACAAGTGGAAAAAATGCAATTAGCCAATAATAATTATGAGAAAATCGTACTGCTTTATTTTTATATAACTGCTTAAAATAATTTTCTTCCCGAAAATATTCCGAAAATTTATTCATCCTCTTTTTATCTGTTTCACTATTAAACAATTTTCTAAAAAAGATCATTGGCGGCCAACCAACTCTAATAAAATCTTTAATATTTTTTATATGATGTGGTGAATGATTATCATATTCTGCGTCTGTATATTTGTGATGAAAACAATGACCTGGAACCCACTTTAAATGACTGCCCCCATAAGAACATACAAATAAAATACTCATAAGCCATTCTGTCCAAGGTTTTGTTTCAAAACTATTATGAGCATAATACCTGTGTCCTCCTATTTGATTGCCCACATGTCGAATTAAAATAGTACCTATTACAGTCAACCATAACCAATGTAAAGAATAATGCATTAATCCATATATCATCGATACATGAAAAAATAAATGAATTATTCCTAATAAAATAATTTGTGTTCCAGAAGAATTATATCTAAACAGTTTCATTTCTTTTCTATATTCTAATCATTTTAATGAACAAACCAGTTAAATCTATTTGCCACCATTTATGATCTGGAAGGAGTGTGGTATAATTAGATGGATCTTTGTGATGATTTAAATGAAATCCTTCTCCAGCTACTATAAAATTTAATAGTCCCCCAACATTAGAAGGATTACCCGTTCTATGAGAATATGCATTAACAACTGCAGAAGCATGATGTGTTAGAAGTATAGGAACACAAAAACCAAATACAAAAAACCAAGGTCCCATTAATAACAATACAATCATAATAATACCAACGAAAAGTAGATAATTATCATAAAACCATTTGGCAATAGGATCTTTTGTATCCTTTAACCAATCTTTTAAATCTTCTTTTGTGGGTGGCAAAAAATAAAGCGCCCCCCGTAATTGAATAGTCCACACATTCCAAAATCCCCTATGTGTAGGACCATGAGGATCATAATCAGTATCACTATACTTATGATGTAGTTTATGAATACCATTCCATATAAGAACTGGACCTGGATTTCCAAATAGTGATACAAATTGAAAATAATAGTCATACCAACGTGGTGCTTTAAAGGCTTTATGACAATAATACCTATGATATCCAGCAGTATAACACGTACAATTTATCCAATAACCCCATAATATACCCAATACCCACATCCACCATTCTGCATAAAGAATTGCAGGTATAATTGCTAAATGTGCAATTAAATTGATTGCGAGAAAATAATAACCCCGTGAGGATTTCATATAATAATGTGAAGTATCGAAACCTTTTATTTTCATGCCTTTAAAATTTTCTCAATTAAAAAAACGTTTATATCATCTCTTTCATACCACTTGTCAGACATTTTATGATTATATGCAGAGGGATATGCATGATGATTATTTTGAAGTACCGATCCTCTGGTCAAAATATTAGACCAAATACAATTATGACTATTATCATCTGTATCAAAATTTCTATAATTTGGAATTAAGAAACCCGCCTTTTTTAAATGTCCTGAAGTATTAACTAATCCTCCAACATGAAACATAATAACACTAGGCATTGCAATAAAATAAACAGGTATTCTCCAATCAATGAAACACAATAAAAAAGGTAAGAAACAAAGTAACATATAATTTCTATGAGTCCATTTTAAAATATCTATTTTTAATAGGTCTTTATATAACTCTGGTTCAACTCTTTTACCATCTCCAAGAAATTTTGAATAAATTGTGCAATAAGTGTCAAATAAAGACACATGTGATGGCGAATGTACATCATCTTCAGTATCCGAATACTTATGATGTACTCTGTGAAAAGGAGCCCATGCTATTATCGGACCCATATACAAATATACACTACATATAGCCATAAATTTTTCCGCCCAAGGATTTGCTTTAAATGAATTATGTGCAAAATATCTATGAGCCCCTATTTCTCCACCAATATGCTGAAATAAAATCACTCCTACTAATGTTAACCATAACCAATGTAAACTTGAACCAGAAAAAACTAAAGCATAAATTGTCGAAAGATGGAACAATATTTGAAATCCAAAATAAAAATACCAACCAACTCCGAACCTAGGAAATGCTTTTAACTGTTTCCACCAAAAAGTATTCATAAAACTAATCTCCTACATTATTTGTAATTATTTCTATTTATGATAATAGGTCATCCCTGACTGTGCTTTTTCTATTCTATCTTTATTCCAAGCCGCATGATCAATACCCTTAATAATATGATTACCAGCATCCATAAACATAATCATACTATGTCTTTCTTTTTTTGTTTTGTTCGTTATCCTATGAGGAGTAGATTGTAATTTATTATCTGACCAAATTTGCATAAAATCACCTATATTCACAATCAGAAAATCATCACTAGGATGGTTTATTGTTCTCCATTTATCATCATAAAATATTTCATATTCTTCTACTGGGTCACATACATGTACAAGTGTAAGGGTTCCAAAATCACAATGTTCACCTATTCTTATTAATCCCTTTTGTTCTTTATAGTATTTGATAAATCTCAAAGCATTATCAGAATCAGCATGTTTCATTGTAATAGAATTTGGAGGAACATCTAAAAATTCTTCAATGACATATAAAATTTCACATCCTATTTTTAGAAAACTCTGTCTAACACTATCACAATTCTTTATAACAATTTTTTTATATCCCTCTTTCGTTATCTCTGATTCATTCAATTTCTTTTTAAGATTCTCCTTTAATAAATCTAATGATTCTTTTATATGTACAAAAGGTTGATTAATTACTAAAAATCCAGATTCTAAAAAACTAGAAATAATATTATTATTGTTCCATTCCGAAGGAACATTATAATTTAAAGTTTTCATCCTACACTATCTGAAATATAAACAATAGCTACTACAAAATCTTTTGTATCTGATAAAGAAAGTCTCAAATCTTGTCTTTTTAAATTCCATTCATTTGGTTCCATAACATAATGCACAATAGGGATTCTGCCTACATGTGTATAACTTGCATTCAATCTCAAATATGGAGAAGCAATTGCTTTTGAAAATGCTTCTTTGACACACCAACATTTTGTCAAATATTTTGCAGTCATGGGTTTTGGCGCATTGTTCTTTTCTATATCTGTTAATATTTTATTAACAAATTTATCGCCCCATTTATCATATATTTTTTGAATGGGTTCAATAGTTTGTAAATCTATTCCTATCAAATTTTCTCTACTTAATAAATTCATCCTTGTATACACTCCCTATTATATGTAATCTATTTTGTATTGTATTACAATTCATTGCAGAATGCATGTTAGTAGTATTAACAAAATAAGCCTGACCAGTATTTAAAAAATAAGTTCTATTTTTAACAACCATAAAACTTCCTTGATGTGTCCATACAGGAATGTGTATTCTAGGAAAATTATCTCTATGCCATGGCAGACATCGCATGGGGGGTAATGATATTAAACGTGTGCGAAACATTTTCAATGAAGTAATTAATTGATTAATATATTCACAATTCATTGTAAATTTTACAGCTTTTTCATCTGTAAAACCCAAACCTGTCATAACAGGAGAAGAAAAAACCAGTTGAGATGGATCAATATCAAATCCGTGGTCTTGAAGATTGATTACCTGACTCCCTGCAAAGCCAGTAAAGTCCATCATACCTGTCTCCACCTTTTCCATTCTATCAATCATTTTTTCAGATTCTATCTCATGCAAAATCCTATCTATATCCACTTCCCTTATCGGAACAACATCATTCATATTTCTTGTGTCATTAATTTAATTTCCGCTTGTGTTACTACCTTATCTTCTACACTTGCTATACTATCAAAGGTCCAAAAATTTCGGCGCTGATTTTTCAAGGTTATTTCTAATATTAATTGATCACCTGGAATAACAGGTTTTCGAAATTTCGCATTGTTTATTCCTGCAAAAAAAACAAACTCAAGCGGTTCTTCTATGCGGGAATTCATTACACACCCTGCTGTTTGTGCAAAACATTCGATAATCATTACAGCAGGCATCATTGCATGATGAGGAAAATGTCCTGAAAAAATCTCTTCATTTCCAGAAACATTTTTCAATGCTTTACAATATTCTCCAGCACGAATTTCCAACACTCGATCTATCATTAAAAAAGGATAACGTTGCGGAAGAATATTTTTTATTCCCTCCAAATTCATCATATCATATTTTTTCTAATAACACCAAATCAATTTGAAATCCAGGTCCATAAGAAATCATAACAGTTTTACCTATTTTATCAAAATCATGTTCTAGGGTTTTAATTACTGAAGTTGCAGACATATTACCAAACCATTTAAACATTTCAAAAGAGGAATCTAGAGCATCTTTGGGTAATCCTAATCCCATTATAGTATTTTGCATAACAACTTTTCCGCCAGGATGACATATCCAATTATTAATAGTATGTCCTTCAATAAATTCTTTAATTTTACCATTAAGTTCTAGAGATGCTTTTGGTATTTCTTGCAATTTTGTCGATTCTACATCATATAATAATCCATCTTCTCTACCTTGAAGAGTAATATAATCATCTGTTTCAGGTAAAACATATGATCTATGTTTATGTAATTTCCATCCTGATGCATCATTATAATCATCTCCAGCAATTAAAATAACACCAATACCATCACCAAATATTGCTGATCCAAATACAGTTGTCAATGTAGATGTATCAGGACATAAATTTAAAGAACATAAATCAGTAGTTAATGCTATAACTAATTTGTCTGAATGGGCTTTTAAATATTCGTGAGCAATTGACAAAACATGTGTACCTCCATTACATGCTAACCCAAACATGGGTATTTTAACTAATGATTCTGGAAAATCAAATTCTTTTAATAATGAATGAGGAATAGTAGGTATACCAACACCTGTCATTGTTGAAGATATTATCATACAAACATCTTGAGGATTAAAATTCAATTCTTTTACACATTCCAATGATAATTTAATAGCAACTTCATTAAATTTTTTATTTTTTACTGTGAAAGTTTTCGATTGTTCTCGTATTGTTTCTATAGGAAAACAAGCGTGTCTAGTTGTAACACCGGTCAATGGTATATACCTATCAAAAACTCTACTGGAATGTCCCTTCTCTTGCCACCAAGATTTCATGACCTTTATTGTATTTTCCTGTCGTTGATCAATGACATTATCTGGATGTCTGGTAGCTATTTGTAATACTTTACTCATTCTTCCTCCTTTGTGCCATAGACCTCTTCTCCCACAGCACTAGAACCAGCTTCTAATGTAAGTTCTCTAACCCTCCCACTATGATTCAACATAAAATCTATAGCACTTACGCATTGTTCTGTTTCTAACATGTCAGGATGAAGATTAAGGTTATATAAACGATTAACCATAGATTGTATTCGGGTTGTTCTGGGAGTGTTTACCCAGCCAATTCTTAAATTAGAAAGTTTACATCCATTTTTTAGTGCGGACTTTTCATGACATTCAAAATTTATTTTATCAAGAGAAAGTTTCCCCACAGAATATCTACTATGAGATAAATTTTTATCGTGAGTGTCTTTTTCTTGTGCTACTGAACTTACTGATATAATATGTTTGGTTGGATCTTTGTGCCAAACAGAAAACGCAAATAAAAGTGCTTGTGCTTGAGCCCACCATTTTAAATCACTATACGCATTGTTTATAAAAACATCAGCATCAGGATTAAACCATTCTTTAATATTCTCTATATCATGATTATTATATCTTCTACTATGACCTTCAATTTTATATTCTCCATCATACTTTTCAGCAAGTGCCTTTCCTATACCAGAAGTTACACCTGTTATAATCATTATTTTCATAATCAATTTATTCCTCTTTTAATTCCTTTAATGCTTCATCTGCCAATTCTTGACTATAGACTCCCGTTTTATTCTGTTTATCTTTATATAATTGATCAGAAAGTTGTGATTTAGCAAATTCATTATCTCCCACTTCTTCATATAATTTATCTATTTCTATTTTTTGTTTAATTTTAATTCCAATTAAATCATAAAGATCACCTATAGTAATAGCATTTTGAAATTCTTCCGCATCTAACATGATTCCTTCAAGTTTATCTTCAATAATAATCATTGCTTCTAAAACATGAATTGAATCAATATCAAGATCAGATGCGATTTGTTTTTCTGGTGAAAGTTTGGGAACATCAAGACCTATTGCGGCTTCCATAAAAGAATCATGACATATCTTTGCAATTTCTTTTCTGGTTTTCATTTTTATCATAATATGCTCCTTAATTATATTATTGTGCCATGTCAAACTCTAGCATTTCACAGGCGGCTTCAAGCTCTTCGTTATTTCTATCATCTGGACTATTTGCATATGTTTCTCTAACATATGCTAATAAATCTGTCAATTCAACTGTATTAAGATTTGAAATAGCAGTAGCATTTTCAGTATCAATTTCAGTAAATGTTTTTTGGGGGGTAGTATATTTTATATGTATATTATTTAATTTGGCAAAATATACATATTTCGAATATACTAAACTTGTAATTTTATTATGAAAATCTAATATTTTTGATGGTAACCAACTTAAATTAGAAATTTGAACATCAGATGGTCCCATTATATTACCATCAGGAGTTAATTCAGTAAGAGGAGAATCTCCATGATACAAAGAATGCCATTTTGCATTAACTGCTGTCATTAAAAGTTTTGTTCCTATGTCACATCTCACATCACTATTAAACCATTCTGAATCTTTAGCATTCATATAATCAATAGAGGTTAAGGGTTCATTTTGCAGGATAAATAAATCATCATTTTCTAATATAATTTTATCAGTTCCCCCCTCTACTACTATATATCTTTCTAAATAAACACCATCCACAGTCATTGCTCTTTGCCAAGCAAACTGTAAAAAACGATCAATCCAGGCATCCTCTGTTGTTCCAGTTACCAAATAATATTTTTTATTTGTTCTTAATAAATCTAAAATTTGGTCAATTTTATCCGTGTCACTTCCAGCAAGCAAAGAAATAATCTTTTGATCACATGTAGATGTTTTCCATGAACTATTTCCTAATATATCATTAAACGCCATTATTCGTCCGCTAAATCGCTATATGTGTCTCTCATTCTTTGCCAAAGAACCGAGCCAGTTGTTGACAATTCTATATGATCTGCTAATAATTCCAGATTTTTATAATCATCTAGATTAACATTAAATCTAGATTGTGTCGAATCTAACAGATCAACTATTTTAGAATATTTATTAGAAACATTACTTTCTTCTAAATTTTTTATCTTAGCAAGAATTGCAATAATACTAATGTTAGATAGATTAACTACTGTCATTGGATTGACCTAATCCTTCTTTCTTACTTCAAGTATCATCAGCTTTTTCCTCACTACAATTTGAATCATCTTCTATTCCAGAAGGTTGGCCGGGCATGACAACAGGTTGATTAGGATCTAAAGCATATTGTTGTGTATCAGCATTAAAAGTGGCTGGAGGAGATTGTTGTTTTTGTTTTTGGGGCCTTGGTGAAACTCCAATACCCAATTCTGTATCTATAAAATCTGTCACATCATCCATTGCTTCATCTAACCCCTTTGTATCTTGTACATCTCTTTCTTTTTCGAGAAATTTAGCATATTCTTTTGGGTTTCCCTCTGCTTTTATTAATGTTTCTTTACATTGATTATCACAATATTTGTGAAATTCAGAAGCAAATTGACAATTACAGAGCATACCTTTTACATATTCTATTTCATTACCATCTTTATCTGTAGTTACTGGACTTGATTCATGATTATCCATCATCTCCAGTTCTTTCAATGTATCATTCACCAATTCTTGTACTTGATTTTCTTGCTCTATATCTCTTGTAAAGGCTTGGGGTACAGTTCCTGTACCAGGTTGAGCTTGTGGAACTCTTATATCAGTAGAATCTCCTGCTAACATACCCAAACCCAAGTCAATTGCTTTTAATAACACATGACCTACATGGCGTGTTTTCTCATTATCCAATAATGGAACTAACGCCTGTATTGCTTCATTAGTGTGTTTTTTAATTAATTCATGTTCTTCAGCCATAATATCTCCTAACAAGAAAGACCTTTTCCGTCTTCCGCAAATTTTAATTCTTGTAAATGTTCTGTTCCGGATCCTTGACCAAAGGTATCAACTATACCTAAACGATCAAACATTGTTTTTGGTACCCCTGCTTTAGGTAATTCTCTTTCTATTTCGGAATCTGCATCTGGAAAATCAAAGAACTCTTCTCCGACTCTTACATTCACATTTTGAATTCTAGCAAGTCCTTGGGCACTATAATAAAATCTGTGATCCTTTTTTTCTCCACAAGAATTACACATATCGCAAAACAAACTACATACTGGATAATTTATTAAATTTCTTCTCCATTTTTCTCTAAGCCAATCGATTTGTTCTTTTAATAACCACTTAATTTTTGCTTCATCTTCTGGCGTTTCACCCTCTGCACATTTATTATCTAAAGAAGTCACTACTCTATCTGGTCCATATGTTGTTGCTATATGAAACATATCTTTTGCAAAACACATTACATTTGATCTTTGAATAGTATATCTACATCTCCACCGTATTTGTTCTTCTCGTGGTTTATTTTTATTGTATTCTGTTATATTACCAAAACATTTTAATACATCGGGGGTGGAATCTTTACCAGAATAGTAAATTCTTTCTTGACTTCCTACTCCATCAAAACTAATATCAAAAGAAACTCTTTGTTTTATCTCAGGAAATTCTTCTAAATATGCAATTACTTTTTTGAAAAAAGCGGGCTTGCTCAATAATATACCATTCGATGTTATATTAAAATGACAATTATGTTTTGCTTTATAAGCATAATCCATTAAAAATTTACAATTCTCCCATTCCATCAAAGGTTCGCCACCAAAAATACAATAAAGAGTTTGTTCATCAGGTCTATCTGATTCCATAATATTATCGATAAGATTGGCAATCAAAGGAGGTTCGGGTAAATGTTTAGGTCTTCCTTCTAAATGCTGATAACAATAAGTACAATTTAGATTACATTGACTTGTCATATAAAATAAATGAATTGCACCACCATGTGCAACTCTTGTTTTTTCATTTTCTCCATGTGTAAAATGTCTATCATAAATTTCACTAACAGTTGCTTCTTCAGTTTTTATTTTTCCCTGTTTTAAATCTTCAATACGATGTCGATGTCTATCTGTTGAAACAGATTCAAAATTTTCCTTTACTGCTTCATTTAATTTTCTATTTGAAATTTCTCTAATTTTTGAATCTGGATTTTTTACAAGACTCTGTTCCTGAATAGTTGTCAATTCATGAATCTTATGGGTTGTATATGGTTTGCATATACTCTCTCCGCCATTCAACCCTCTTTCATAATCAATAATATCATCCAATTTACTAAATTCTGGACAAATTTTATCGGAACGGGATCTCATTGTCTTTCCTTATATTTTTTTATTATGTAGGACATGTTTCTCATTAATCCTGGAAAATCTAAATTATATTTAAACATTGGTATATGGCCTTCGCCTTTATCTGGATTTTCAAAAGACCGTTTAAGCATATTTTTATCTCTAGCCTGAACTTTATCAGGAGTTTCTTCATCTTGCAATTGATGTATTATTGCATTAATATCTCCTTCTCTTGCCGCCTTTTCAGAGATTGCTCTTCGTTCTTCAGCTTTTGATTTTATTTCCATTTTCTTCTGCTTCTTGTGCTTCTTTTGCAAGTTTTTGTTTTACTTGATCAGCATGATATTTGTTTATTTTTTCATATTCTTCTGGAAAATCGGAAGGTAATCCATCAACCGTAAGACTAGCAACTGGAAATGTATCATACATTTTTTTATATTTATGGAAATTTTCCATCCATTTTATTCTTTCTTCATTAGTTGCTCTATCAACAATAAGCCATACTTTTCTATTTGATTCAATCCAGTCTTCAGGATTAATATTTTTGCCTGAAACGAGTTCTTCATCTACACCATAAAATTGTTCAAATATTATACAACCCTGTTCTATAGGACTTAATAAACTCCATTCTAGAGTACCTTCTTTAATGTATTTTGATTTATATAAATTTTCTGTTAATTCTTTAGTACCTTTAAAATCTATCACATTATTATGTAATCTATCTTTTGGTAGACTTGACATATAATCATATCTCAAATCCTGAGAATATAATATTTTATCAACTACATTTCTAAATGTTTTTCTATTTAAATCTTGTTTTTTTGATGCTACGATTACATATTCGTTTTTTCTTGATGCACCACCATCTATCGTCCTAAATAAAACTTCATTCATTACATCAACATTCACCTTTTTATCATAATCAAGAATAACCATCACACTATCTTTATGTTGATACAATGTTATATCTTTTTTATCTAACAACGGCCCTGGAATATATTTTATGGGGCCGCCATCTTGTCTAACTTTTGATTCTCGTACTGGCTCATCAAATATCATGCTGGTAATGCTTCTCTAGTTGGTAATGAATTCAAAAATGCCTGATGTTCACCATATTGTTCTTTTGAAACTTCTAACATCGAAAATAAATCTTTCTTTTCTTCTATATCAAAAGGAGTATGAAATTCACTTCTGCCCTTAAATATTTTTCCAATGTAATCTTGAAATGTTGGCATATCTTTACATTTTTCCACAATTCTTATTGTTTCATCATAATACATATGAAACAATTCACATATAGAATCTACGGGTTTATTCCCATTTCTAATTTGAGAATATGTACATCCTGCATTACATACCTTATATAGGTCACATCCTTTACATTTATCATATGTTTTAGGATTAAAAATATGTTGAAAATATGAAAAATTATATTCATCGCCTTTCATTGGTAAAACCTTTTTAGATCCAAATCTGGCACATGGATAAAAATCACCATCTACTGACATAACTGAACCGCTCACTCCTGCAAAACAACCAAAGGGTCTTTTGTTCTTAGTCATGCCCAATAACATATCTTGCAACGGCAAATTAAACATTCCATTAATTGCTAATATTCCTTTTGAAAGATATTCTATTTGTTTATCTGCTAATCTTCTAACTTCTCTCCTAAAATGTTGTAAATCATCTGTTGACCATATATCATCTCTCACTATAGAAAAATCTGGACAAGGAATTCCAAACCCAACTAAAAATTCAAAATTTTCTGTCATAGCATCAACATTGCCAGGAAAAATCATAACTTTACACGTTTTGCTATACTTCGTTAATCTACGAATTAAATGTTGTTTTTCATTATACATCTCAAAAACACTTGAGTATCCTTTATTTTCTCCCATGTTTTTAATAACAGGTCTGGATTCGTTTGATGATATTCCATCAAAACTCCAACTAATCCCTACTCGATTTTCTTCAAGCCAATCAGCAATCTCATCATTAATTAATGTCATATTTGATATGATTGATAATGCGTGAAGTCTTTCGGCATATTCACCCGATCTACATTTTTTCGTAGCATGTTTAATTACAGGCATATTTAAAAGAGGTTCTCCACCAAAAAAAGTTAGATGAAATTTGCCGAGTGGATCGGAATGTGATCTATCTACTAACTTTATAAATTCAGGCCATGCTTTATCGAAAATTTCAGTAGTCATAAATTTGTCTTGATTTGCAATATAGCAATAAGGACAACCTAGATTACACTTTTCTGTTACTGATACTTCTAGATGATATTCAGGCATATTGTATCTCTATTTATTTTTTCTTTGGTATTTTTTGTCTTGTGTTCGTTCTTTATATATTTTATACTTTTTTGTCAATTGCCTCTTCTCTGTGAAAAATAGTTGTGATATATCCTTCCAAGGGTCTCCTCCGGAAACCTTTCCTCTATGTGACCTTCTTTGTTCTTCAAATTTCATAGCAAAATTCGTTCTAAAAGGAGTTTCATAACAATTTCCATATTCAAGTTTTTCCTCATCACTATAATTACATCCTTCACATCCTTTTGTTGTTGCTATCTGGCAACGATCTGCATCACGTATAATCATACCCTATGTCCAGTTAATTGTCTATATGCTTTAGATACAGGCTCTAGGGTTTTCCATACAGTACATAGTTGATGATTTGCTGTATGATCTTGCCATTTTTGGCCTAATGTTTTATCAGGATATTTTGTATCTGATGCATCGAAAGAACCTGCTGGACATTTTAAACAAAAATCTGCAGTACAACTATTACATGCTAAAGTTCCATCTGCTCTAAAATCATTTAAATACTCTTGATATTGTGCAGTTGTTTCATCGACAAGTTTTTGTAAAGTATTTGTTTTAATGTCACCTCTATGATGATCTTCTCTTTGTCGATACATACAACCATGACATGGATAAGTTTTCCCATCAAGATCCAATGATAGATAATTTATTCCTGCTGAACAATTTTGTTTTTCTCGTTTAAACCACCTAAAAGATTCTTCCAATTTAATATTTTTGTCTACACAATATTTGACAATTTTAATTAAATTTTCTCTCAAATCTCTCATATGTTGTGCAAATTCTTCTGATTCAACTGCTCCTTCTGGTCTATCTGGATTCACACTATGAGTATCAGGAGTGGGACCATAATATTCGCCTCGTTCATAGTGCCACTTCCAAACTTCAAAAAGATACATAAAATTTCTTGATGAAATAGTGGGCTTCATCCCCACAGAAAAATTATCTTTTTTTAACTCATCATATATTTTAAGAACAGATGCCGATAATTTTTTACTTTCACCCTTTTTTGTTCTTCTTTCTTTTGTATTGATGGGTTCGCCATCAAAAGAAATTTGTATATGTAATCTGTCTTGCCAAGGATAATCGACTCTCTTGCCAAGCATATCTCGTATTCCTATAAGTTGCTTTTTATATTTTTTGAGATAAGTACCATTTGTATAATACATGAAATTAACTTTTTTATCATCTTTCAATAACTTCATAGCGGTACTTGTAAAATGAAAATTAGCAAAGGGCTCTCCTCCCCACCAGTAAACATTTACATCTTTATATTTGTTATAATCTAAAGTTCTTACTGCTTCAGCTACTTGCACAGGAGTCATTTCTGTGGGTTCTTGAAAGGCAGAAGAAAGACCACAAGATTCTCCTTCTGAACAATAAGTGCAAGCAAGATTACATTCACTCGTTACGTTTACATCAAAATTAAAACTCTGCATTGGATTAAATCCAGGCATCTGCCCGTTATTCTGTTTTGCTCCAGGTTGCTGTGATGGAGGACTCCACCCTGTACTTGGTGGTGTATACATCTGATTTGGAGCTACAGTTTCTAAATTATGTGATTGATTCATATTATTTCTCTATTTGGGTGCAAAGTTACAGTTACAAGGACAATGATTACAGTTACAGGGGCAGAAATTGCAATTGCAAGGACAGAAATTACAGTTACAAGGACAGAAGTTACAGTTACAAGGACAGTGGTTGCAATTGCAAGGACAGAAATTACAGTTACACGGGCAGAAATTACAGTTACAAGGACAGAAATTACAGTTACAAGGACAGAAATTACAATCACATGGGCAGAAATTACAGTTACAGGGACAGAAATCACAATTACAGGGACAGAAATCACAATTACAGGGACAGAAATTACAGTTACATACACATAAAACTTTCCATTCATCAAGATTGGATTCTAAAGTTTCAATTTGATCTGCTAAAATTTGTTGACCCGCAGAAACAGTTGCTTGAATTGCTACACTTGTTGTTGGTGTAGTTGTTCCTAAATTGGTTCCAACTGCATTTCTTATTTCATTGAATATACTTGCAAGAATGGGATCTGAATAGCCTGACCATCCAACATTAGTTATGGATCTTCTAGTCAATTCATCATTGATAGAAGTTCTCATTGTATTAGTATCAGACTGCTCAATTAAATCATTTAATTGAGGAGCAAGGTTAGTTAAATTTGTAGGACATGCTAAAGGTCCGGCCATGTCACTCCTAAGATATTAAAATTGCTTGAGCAGGATTATTACCTATTTCTAGGTAAGTCAAATTTTTTCCACTTAATATATTTAGTACTTCATCATATATCGATGAATCAAAATCAAAATGCCAAATTTGTGTTTCAGCCCATTGACCACCACAAGACACATATTTTGGAATTGATTCATTATTAGCGGTATATACTAAATCTAATTTATGTGAATTATCAGATTTGGGTTCCACATAACAAGTCAAATGATCAGAAAACACTTTAATTTCACTAAAAAAAGACAAATCAGGAACAGGTTCAATATCACTTACAATGACAAAATCGTTATCTGATATACTTAAATCTACTGTTATTTCTAAGGGATTATTAGGATCTACGGACATACTCCATCCCAAAAATCTCGCCATACAACTTCATCATTATTATCTCCTAAATTATTAGGTCTAAAATAAATATCATCAACATATATCGTGGGATTATAACTCCATTTGAACCATAATAACAATCTTGGTTCAAACTCATTGTCAAATTTATATTCATCCCAAGTAAATGAACTACCTATTGAATTTTCCATAAAATATCCATTTCCTAAATAAAGACCGATATTTAATCTTGTTCCTGTTTTTTTAAGTAATCGAGAATTTTCACCGTGAAGCCATATATAATGAGAACCGGGTTCAGATTCTTTAATATCGTTTGCACTACTAAAATTAACCGTAGCATTACCTAATACATTTTTCGCCTCATGCTCTGCGGTTCTTTTATCAATAAATTTTTCTAAATTACTAATATCAAATTTAAAACTCAAATTATTCTCGGGAAATAATTGTTCGCTAATGGATTTTAAAAATGCCATACTTCCCATTGGATTTCCAGAATGATTCACAGGATAAACAGAAGTTAGAATTGATGCTTTCCAGGCTTTTTTAAATATTTTCATTCGTTCATTTTGAGTCATAATGTTACTCCTTTATCTTCAAAATAATTATGAATCGAACTAAACAACTCTGATATAAGTCTCCATTTATGACTAATTAAAAAAATACTATTTCGATTACTTGTTTTAATATAATCTACAGTTGACTGATCTTCGGGGGAAGGATAATTATTATATAAATTTTTAATATACGTTTCAAATACTTCTGTGCCATATTTAATAGCTAACGATTCAAAATCATTTAATATTCTACCTCTACAATAAACACCTGGATGAACAAAATTTGGACCCGGCTCTTTAAATTCTTTTTGGATTTGAGTTTTATTTGGATGATTATCTTCTATAGCAGAAGCATCTATTATTCTATACACTTTAAAATGTTCATTAGAAACTACAGAACTCCAAATTTCAATAAACATTAAATCTTCATCTTGTTCGCTATCAAAATCTAGATGTGTCCACCATGGAGCATCTGAAATTTTTCTATAACATGATCCCCTATTCTCATTAAAAATAGCATCTATATTTTTTACATGTTCTCCTTGCGGTTCACTAGTCATACTATTCCACTTTCAAACTTTTACTTCAACAAATCCCGCATTACTATTAGATAATGCTATTCCAATTAAATCGTGTTTATGAGGCGTATATTCGTATTTAGTTATAACTTTTCCAATTCCATCATTATAAGCCACAATAAGGTCTCCTTTGTTACATCCCCCCACAATCTTAACTAATATTCTTCCTTTCAAACAAATAAAAAGCATAAACTCATTTTCTCTTTGTGTCATACCATCATTCATTCTCAATCCAGGACTATCTGAAACAACACCAGCATAGGGCATTTCAACTTGATATAATGTAACCTCTTTTTCTCCTCCAATTGCTAAAACAGTTCCTGGATCATAGATTAAATCTGATTCATATCTCTCGGCCAAGTCAGACCAGTTTGCTGATGTTGCTCTTCCATTAAATGTAACCGCATACATGTCATTATACACCATTGTTGATGTACCAATATCATGCGTATTATTTGCGACAGGAACAATGTCTTTAGTTGTCATTGTTCCTTCAAAACCAGAAGTTCCGTGTACTCTTAAATTCGCTACTCCAGTTGCACCACTTGAAGAGTAAATTGGGAAATTCATAGCTAATTGAGTTGGAGTTGTAACATCATCTACAAGAAATCCTGAATACGCTCCAAGAGTACTTGATGTTGCATAATATTGAACATATCCAGCGGCTCCTGCTGGACTGACTGGTGGTCCATCAACTCCAGAAGTTCCTGAAGATCCAGAAGAAGCATATGTTAATCCAGACGATCCAGAAGATCCAGTAGTTCCAGATGTTCCAGAAGATCCTTCTCCAAAAGTTAAGGCGGCATATCCTGCTATTGCAGTAGGAAATATTATTTTTACATTATTTGAATCTATATACTGAACTGATTCTGGAACAATAACATTGTAATAAGAATCGCAAACTTCAATATTTAAAGGCCGTGTTCCTAAATTATGATTTATTAACCAAACAATTGAAGCTGAACCCTGAACATGAATATAAGAACCTCCATCTACTCCTGAAGATCCTGCAGTTCCAGCAGATCCAGCAGATCCAGCAGAGGCAGATGTTCCAGACGATCCAGCACTTCCTGCAGATCCAGAAGTTCCAGAAGTTCCAGAAGAACCAGAAGTACCAGAAGATCCCTCACCAAAAGTTAATGCGGCATATCCTGATTGAGCAGTAGGGAATACTATTTTTGCAGTATTATTGTCTATATATTGAGTAGATTCTGGAAAAATTACATTAAAATTATCATCACAAACTTCAATATTTAAAGGTCGCTGTCCTAAATTGTGATTTATTATCCAGACAAATGCCGGAGTAGGTTGCATTGAAATATGGGAACCACCATCTTGTCCAGAAGATCCAGCACTTCCTGTAGAACCAGAAGTTCCATCTATTCCCGAAGACCCAGAAGTTCCAGCAGAACCAGCACTTCCTGCAGAGCCAGCACTTCCCGCACTTCCTGCACTTCCAGCAGAACCAGCACTTCCTGCAGAGCCAGCAGAACCAGATGACCCAGAAGAACCAGAAGTTCCCGATGTACCAACATCACCCGTTCTTGCAACTGTAAAAAGTATAGATTCGTCATCAGCAAAAAATGCATCTTGTCCACCGATCTTCGTAACTTCTATTTCTTGAAAATCTGTATTATTAGTAAGATCGCCAACTGTAAACATTACATATGCACTTGCATCATATAGTTTTGCTAGTCTTATATGACCTTTAATTGCAGAAGATGATGCATCGACTTGATCTAGAAAACTTTCAGTTAATGAACCATTTGAATCTGTTTCACTTATAGAAAGTCTATTAACTGTTGTAAAATCCGTAGGCGCAGATCCAGTATCAATTCCTACTTCAATTCTACCAGTACCAGGATCACTTGAGGCTCCTGTAAATGATGTATCTTCAAAAACATATTGAAAAGATGCACCACCAAAGTTTCCATCTTGTCCAGATGATCCTGAAGACCCAGAAGTTCCTGCAGAGCCAGCACTTCCAGCAGAACCAGCACTCCCTGCGCTTCCTGCACTTCCAGCAGAACCAGCACTTCCTGCAGAACCAGCACTCCCTGCGCTTCCTGCACTTCCAGCAGAACCAGCACTTCCTGCAGAACCAGCAGAGCCAGAAGTTCCTGAAGAGCCAGATGTTCCAGAAGATCCTTCACCAAAAGTTAACGCCGCCCAACCCGATATCGCAGAAGTAAAAACCACTTTTACATTATTGGAATCAATAAATTGAATTGATTCTGGAATAATAACATTATAATTAGAATCTACAATTTCTATGTTTATGGGTCTAGATACTAAATTATGATTTATTAACCAAACAATTGAAGGTAAAGTTTGAGTATGAATAAAGGAACCACCATCTTGTCCAGAAGTTCCTGCAGAACCAGATGATCCAGCACTACCAGCACTTCCAGATGAACCAGCACTTCCTGCAGAACCAGATGTTCCCATAGTTCCTGAAGAACCAGACGATCCAGCACTTCCAGCACTACCTGCAGAACCAGAAGTTCCAGAAGTTCCTGAGGTTCCAGATGTTCCTGCAGAGCCAGCACTTCCAGCAGAACCAGCACTCCCTGCGCTTCCTGCAGAACCAGATGAACCAGAAGTTCCCGAAGTTCCAGAAGAACCAGACGATCCAGCACTTCCTGCGGAACCAGCAGTTCCAGAAGTTCCAGAAGAACCAGACGATCCAGCAGATCCAGCAGTAGCAGAAGTTCCCGAAGATCCAGAACTCCCCGCAGATCCAGCAGAACCAGCACTTCCTGCAGAACCAGCAGTTCCAGAAGTTCCTGAGGTTCCAGATGTTCCTGAGGTTCCAGATGTTCCAGCACTTCCAGATGAACCCGCACTCCCCGCACTTCCTGAAGAACCAGATGAAGCATATGTTAATCCAGAAGAACCAGAAGTACCAGAAGATCCCTCACCAAAAGTTACTGCGGCCCATCCTGCTATTGCAGTAGGAAATATTATTTTTACAATATTTGAACTAATATATTGAATAGATTCTGGATAAATTACATTAAAATTAATATCTACAACTTCAATGTTTACAGGTCGTGTATTAAGATTATAAGGTATAAACCAAACTGTTGATGCTACACCTTGAGTATGAATATAAGAACCGCCATCTTGTCCAGACGATCCAGCACTTCCTGCACTTCCTGCAGAGCCAGCAGAACCAGATGACCCAGAAGTTCCAGCAGAACCAGCACTCCCTGCACTTCCTGCGCTTCCAGAACTTCCTGCGCTTCCTGCAGAACCAGCACTTCCTGCAGAACCAGCACTCCCTGCACTTCCTGCGCTTCCTGCAGAACCAGCACTTCCAGCAGAACCAGACGATCCAGAAGTTCCAGAAGTTCCAGCATCACCAGTTCTCGCAAATGTAACAATTATATCTTCATCATCATCAAAAAATGTATCTTGTCCTCCAATTTTTGAAACTTCTATTTCTTGAAAACCCGAATCATTAGTAACGTTTGTAATTGTAAACATTACATATGTTTGTGTATTAAATTTTTTATAGATTCTTACATGGCCTTTAATCGCAGATGTTGCCGTTTGTACTTGATCTAAAAAACCTTCAGTTGATGTACCATTTACATCAGCTTCACTCATAGAAATTCTATCAACTGTAGAAAAATCTGTTGGAGCAGATCCAGTATCAATTCCTACTTCAAGTCTACCAGCACCTGGATCACTTGCGGCTCCTGTAAATGCTGTATTTTCAAAATCATATTCGAAAGCCTGTCCGCCAAAGGTTCCATCTTGTCCAGCAGAACCAGATGTTCCAGATGTTCCAGATGTTCCAGCACTTCCAGATGAACCAGCACTTCCTGCGCTTCCTGCAGATCCAGCACTTCCTGCAGAACCAGCACTTCCTGCAGAACCAGCAGTTCCAGAAGAACCAGATGTTCCAGAAGATCCTTCTCCAAAAGTGACTACTGCATATCCTGATTGTGCAGAAGTAAATACTATTTTTACAGTATCATAATCAATAAATTGAGTAGATTCGGGAAAAATTACATTAAAATTAGAATCTGTAACTTCAATATTTACAGGTCTAGTTCCTAAAGTATGGGGTATTAACCAAACAAGTTCCGCTACAGTTTGCTGATGAATATAAGATCCGCCATCACGACCGGAGGATCCTGCAGAACCAGCACTTCCAGCACTTCCAGATGAACCAGATGAAGCATATGTGAATCCAGATGAACCCGCACTTCCTGCGCTTCCTGCAGAACCAGCACTTCCTGCACTTCCTGCAGAGCCAGATGACCCAGAAGTTCCTGCACTTCCAGCACTACCAGCACTTCCTGCAGAACCAGAAGTTCCAGCAGAACCAGCAGATCCAGCACTTCCTGCAGAACCAGACGATCCAGAAGTTCCAGCACTTCCAGATGAACCCGCACTTCCTGCAGAACCAGCAGAGCCAGAAGTTCCTGCAGAGCCAGCACTTCCTGCAGAGCCAGCAGTTCCAGAGGTTCCAGATGTTCCAGAGGTTCCAGAGGTTCCCGCAGAACCAGATGACCCTGCACTTCCAGCACTTCCAGCACTTCCAGCAGAACCAGCACTTCCAGCAGAACCAGCAGTTCCAGAAGTTCCTGCAGTTCCAGAAGTTCCTGCAGAGCCAGATGATCCCGCACTTCCTGCAGAACCAGCAGAGCCAGAAGTTCCAGCACTTCCTGCAGATCCAGCACTTCCAGCAGTTCCAGAAGTTCCAGCAGTTCCAGAGGTTCCTGCAGAACCAGATGACCCCGCACTTCCAGCAGAACCAGCAGAACCAGCGGAGCCAGCAGAACCAGCAGAGCCAGCAGAGCCAGCAGAACCTGATGTCATGTGAGCTTTTATACTGTATTCAGAATACTCGCCTTTTAAATATAATGCCATTAAATACTCGTATAACTTATTACCGCTGAAACTTTATTAATTGTATCAGCTATTGCTTGAACAGTATCACCTGCTGACATTAAAATTCTTTCGCTACCAAAAGCAAAAGTATCAGTGGCTATTATTGTTAACTCTTTCATCATCATATGTTGATCACCCAAAGTGTCACCATTAGGAACAATCCATACAGTTATATCTCTATTTGAAGAATCTGTATTACAAAAAAATATTGTTGTAATAGCAGAATCTCCTACTGAAGAATAAATTGTAGTAGGAGTTGCAGATGATGTACTTGCTATTAAATTTGTTTCGATTGCCATTAGAATATTAATCCATAAGTTATTGCTTTTTTCCTAGAAACCAATTCATCGGGATCATCAGTTCCTTGTTTAAAATATATTCCCGTTCCTCCTGCTCCAGAAGAACTTGAAAAAACTGCAGATTGACCTGCAGATAAAGTAGGTTTATTTACAAAAGCACCATTTCTCTGAGCCATCTGATAATAACCAGTTGTTCCACTTAATTCAGACTCGTTTAAAAGATTCGAACCCGTTTCTAAAACAAAAGTTCCATCATCATCTTCTAAAACAATAGTTCCACTTGTACCTACTGTAAAAACTTTACCTGTTACTATTAATTCACTACCATCAAATGTTAAATTTGTTTCTGCATCGCCAGTAACAGTATCAGCATTAATAGAAATTAAACGATCTTCTGCAGAATTATTTAGGTGTAAAAGTCCAGAGGATCCTGCGCTTCCTGCACTTCCAGAAGAACCAGCAGTTCCAGAGGTTCCTGCAGAACCAGCAGTTCCAGATGAAGCATAAGTATGCCCAGATGATCCAGCAGTTCCAGAAGAACCAGAAGTTCCTTCTCCGTAAGTTAATGCGGCATATCCTTTTATCGCAGAAGTAAATACTATTTTTACAGTATTATTGTCTGTAAATTGAATTGATTCTGGATAAATTGAATTATACCACTCATCTGTAACTTCTACATTTACGACCCTCAGTCCTAAATTATGATTTATTAACCAAGCCATTGAAGCTACAGTTTGTGAATGATAAAAAGAACTACCATCTTGTCCAGATGATCCAGCAGTTCCAGAAGAACCAGTTAATCCAGACGATCCTGCAGAGCCAGATGATCCAGATGAAGCATAAGTATGTCCAGATGATCCAGCAGAACCAGAAGTTCCAGCATCACCAGTTCTTGCAAATGTAACAACTATATCTTGATCATCAGCAAAAAATGCATTTTCTCCACCAATTTTTGAAACTTCTATTTCTTGAAAATTTGCATGATTAGTAACGTTTGAAATTGTAAACATTACATATTGATCAGAATACGTTTTTCGATGAATTCTTACATGACCTTTAATTGCAGAGGTTGCTATTTGTACCTGACTTAAAAAACTTTCAGTAGATGTTCCATTTACATCAGTTTCGCTTATAGAAATTCTATTAACTGTAGAAAAATCAGTAGGCGCAACACCTCCTTCAAACAAAAGGTCTGAACCAGTTTCTAAAACAAAACTTCCACCATCATCGAGATGAGGGGCATCCGTTTCTAAAATAATAGATCCACTCTCAAGTCCTACTTCAAGTCTACCAGCACCAGGATCAGTTGTGCCTCCTACAAATGATGTATCTTCAAAATCATATTCAAAAGCCGCTCCACCAAAAACACCATCACGACCAGATGATCCAGCACTTCCTGCAGAACCAGCGGAGCCAGCACTACCAGCACTTCCTGCAGAGCCCGCAGAGCCAGATGATCCAGAAGTTCCTGCGCTTCCAGCAGAGCCAGCACTTCCAGCAGAACCAGACGATCCAGAAGTTCCTGCGCTTCCTGCAGATCCAGCACTTCCAGCAGAGCCAGATGAACCAGAAGTTCCTGCACTTCCTGCAGATCCAG
>Ga0315318_10000209_pt1 | contig 23574 bp, 30 predicted proteins | sample M1200m3416metaG_FD_203703 | JGI IMG/M metagenome (GOLD analysis project Ga0315318, IMG submission 203703) | Ammonia-oxidizing marine archaeal communities from Monterey Bay, California, United States - M1 200m 3416 | ecosystem: Environmental > Aquatic > Marine > Coastal | place: USA: California... | reverse complement strand
GATGTGGCAATTAAGCCACAAGCAAAGGAGGAATAATGATAACATGGAAAGCATTCGTACTAGCCCTAATCATGCAGGAATCGGGAGGTAATGACCGCGCAATCGGTGACCATGGCGCAAGCCATGGTCCATTGCAGATACAGAAAGAGTGCATCATGGATGTGAACAGGTATCGCAAGGCTAAAGGGTGGAAGCAATTCAAGTTTCCGGAGGATTGCTACGACAGACAGAAAGCTGAGGCTTGTCTGATTATATATACCCGCATCTATGCAAATGAGAAGCGGGTAGGTAGACCGCCAACGTTGGAGGATTACGCTCGCATATGGAACGGTGGCCCTAATGGCTACAAGAAACAAGCTACCCTTAAATACTGGGATAAACTAAAGAAAGCATTGGAGGAATAGATATGGATGAGAAAGAACCAAAGAGCTGGTGGGAAATAATGGAGGATGACATGAAGATATTGGAGGAGGAGAAGAAGGCATTGGATGAAGAGAAAGGCGGGGAAGGATAAGATTATATCTAATCATAGCTATCCTTAAACCCAACAAAATGACACCAATGTCTTATTGAAGGGATGATGAAAGGAATGGAATCAGATGAAAACTAAACGCAGTCTCATCAGATGCGTCATAATAAACCAAGGTATCATCAGATGAAAGAAGCTGATAAGAATAAATTATACACACGTTCTTAAAATGTGGCGAGATAAAGTTATACACAGACCGAGGTTACAAGCAGAAAGTTATTAACACTATGGGACACTGGAAGAAACAATGGGATATCCCTCCCAATATGAGGGATGACTTCTCCGAGAGGATGGAGAGGCAGAGATGGTGTGAATCAATGGCCACACAAAGGCCACCGAAAGAGAAAGGAAAGGACAATGAAATACGAACCGAACTACCTACTCACCGTGGGCAGCGATGCCAAGACGGTGAAGGGCGAGAGGTATAACTACCTCACTGGCATACACTACGCCCTACCTAGCCGTAGTGTGTATGATCATAAGTGGGCGGCAAAGGTGCTGCTCCGTAATGATATAGCCAACTACAATGCTTGCCGTTGGGCAGGTAACTGCGAAGGGCCGTGCCTTAATACAGCAGGGCGAGGCCGCTTTGACGCAACACAGACAGCTCGCGCCAAGCGTACTGTCTATAAGCTGCTCGAACCCGATCAATTCAAGGCGAAGATGATCATGGAAGTGGAGGCGTTGGAGCGTAAAGCCAAGCGTAAGGGCATGAAGCCGTGCGTAAGGCCGAATGGGACTACTGATGAGAGCTATGAGTGGCTCATTGATGAGATGCCGCACATCCAGTTCTATGACTACACCAAGTCTTACAAGAAGCTTGTGAAGAATAAGCGCAAGAACTATCACCTCACCTTTAGCTATGATGGGCCATCAAACTGGCGTGAGTGTAAACTGGCCCTGCTTAATGGGTACAACGTAGCCATAGTCTTCAGCGATGGCCCCGAGAAATGGCCGAAGACCCTGCGCGGAGTGAAGGTAATCAATGGGGATGATAGTGATCTGCGATTCAAAGACCCTCAGCCAGCAGTCATTGGACTGACCGCCAAGGGTGAGGCAAAGAATGATACCAGTGGATTTGTATGGAATCTCGGTGAGTAAAATCACCATCAACACAACAAAGGTTGACATCGTCAACCTTAACAAACGAAAGGAAGTATCATGGGATTAATGATACATTGCGGAGCAGAGCTGAAGGATGAAGACTTCATCAACAGCATACCAGCTCCATCAAGAAAGACAGACACCCACGTACCCATCGAGCACGGCTGGTTTATCAGCAGGGTAAAAAGCGAGCTCAATGCACGGGGGATAAGGTATGGCAGCGGAGAGTATGCTGTCACACCGGACAATGAGCGGATGTTTGGACTAATGGAGTTACAGGAGTTCAGCGTTCCATCCATTGACGCTCGCTGTGAGCTGTTCAAGGACACCGAACTCAGCACTGAACATCGACACCATCTGCTTGTCAGAATGGTGGAGTATGGAGCACTGCCCGCAACGCAGATGCTTGCTGTCGAGAAGGAGTATAACCGTAACCATCACAATGATGATGGGCTGCTGAGAGATCAGCATAGCTATGGTCATAATGCATGGCGGTTACTCCAAGCCTACACCCACCAGCTACAGCGTGGTGGTAAGTTCCGCTCAGATAATGCGCGGATAGAAGCCATAAGCAGCAGGACACAACTGGCTAACAATATGCTCCAAAGGTTCTGTGACCCCGAAGGGGATAAGATGCGGGAGTATATAAACGAACCGGAACTATTCAGTGACGGCTATTCAGTCAGCAAATCCTATCGGTACGTGATAGGGATGCGGAATAGTAATGACATGAAGTTCCCAGCAGGGCTGGTCTTAGGCATAGCCCCGTTCGTATGCGATAACCTAGCCTTCACCGGAGAGGTAACTGTTGCTAGGAAACACACCACCAACATCAAGCGGGACTTGCCCATGCTTATCACTGATAAGATGGACACCCTCTTGACCAAGGGCATCGTGGCTGGATGATGAGTAACCTATATCAAGACCCTTACCGTGAAGGTACAAGGGAAAAGAAGGGCCGCTTGCAGGTCATGCGGCATCAGTATGGTGACTTCGAAATATGGGAAACCATACCCAACACGCTACCCGATGGCAGGGTAATGAGAATCATAGGTGAACACATTGAACTCGACGATGGAACCTATGTAGTGGTAGACGTAACCGAATCAAATGCTTTGTGTGAATCGATGACGAGGAAGGTCGTCGAACGTACAGAGGATGGAGAAGAGCAGGTTACACAAGCAACAAGGAGAGGATATAATATTCGTGTCAGCACTTATCGAGAAAAGGAGTCTAAGTGATGAGGAACAAGCGGCTAAAGAGTTCTGCGAAGACCTAAGATCACTGACTGAAATAACAGAAGTTAGAGGATGCACCCGTAAAAGGATGGGACAAGCCTTGATCGGTTGCGGTATCCAAAGTCTAAATGAAGGATGCGATGATACTGAAGAAGCACTCTTGCTTGCAGAACAAATGCTTGCAGCTTGGACAGAGATCATCGAGTCAAAAGATACAGCGGAGTAACTGTCCTTTCATTGCTCCGCGCCCAGCGGGGATGGGTTCTTGTCCTTTCTACCCATCCCCGCTTTTTAATAAGTACTCGCGAGCACTTAAGTACCCTTGACAGATAGCCCTGCTGCTGTCATACTAGCTATCTCATGGAGGAAGGAACCTTAGACGACAGTGCCGCAGTAGTCACAAAGATTAACCCCGACAAGATCAAGCCAACAGATATAAGACGTTGCCTTGGTGTACGGATCAGCGAAGGACATCACGAGAAGTTGACCATGCTGGTGAGGGAAACCGGAAGATCACGGAGGGATATTTTGGAGATGTTAATTGATATGGCTAAGGTCGGACAGTACTCAGAATAACTTTGGAGGGGAGCACCGCTTTTCAATGGGCATCTACTGCCCTACCTCCTTTGGCGGTGTGAACCTCCTTATCTTAAACAGAAGGATATAGAATGGAAGACTTAGATGAGGTATCAAGTTTTGAAAAGAAGTGTGCCGAGTGGGACGTAAGGTATGACCGCTTTAAAAAAGAGTTCGACGGGTTAAGCATCCGCGCATTTAATTGTTTTTATCAGCATAGAGAGGTGGTCGGGAATTATTCCTATTATAGCGACAACGAATACAAAGAAAGCGATGAGTACGACACAGTGGATAAGGTTAAGGCTGCGATAGTAAGCGGCAAGCTTCACCCCGAAAGGAAGCCCCGCCCCCACAACTACGGATGGCGTACCCACATAGAGGTCTGTGCGTTTGTGGGGTTATTGAACCCTGTAAAGGAGAAGAAGCGGAAGAGACTGGAGGCTCTTGAAAAAGAGGTGCGAGAACTTAAAAGGGAAATGATCGAGACAGTGCGTGAGGAGGAGTTTCAAAACCATTTCACTGGAAAGCTGTTAACTTATGCAACGCAACAGTTGATCATCGACTCCTTCAAAGAGCCTTCCGCTTTACCAACCAAAAAACTTTCTGATTGTGGCAAAAATCTTAATGAACAGTAGAGAGAAAGGAAAACGTGGAGAGAGGTTGTGGAGAGATCAGCTAAAATTAGCTGGCTATCCCAACTCAAGGAGAGGACAGCAATTCAGTGGTGACGAATCCGCACCGGATGTCATCTGTGAAGACCTGCCTCATCTCCACTTCGAAGTAAAATATACGCAACGGCCCAACGTAGAGACGGCCCTCATGCAAGCCAAGACAGATTGCGGTGGCAAGCTACCAGTCGTAGCAACCTACCGCACCGGAGGCAAGCTCAAGGAGTGGATCGTTTCCATGTCAGCCGAAGCGTTCTTTAAACTAATAGAACAATGCAAAAAGAAAAAGAACTAGAACACATCGGAACTGCGCTCGTGCGAGCACAGTTGAACTTCACCACAGCCCCGTGCTCGGGGTTTAACCCGCACTTCAATAGCACTTACGCTATGCTCAAAGACTTCATAGACTCTTGCCGAGCGGCACTGAATCAAGAAGGGATACTCGTACACTTTGAGATGGGGTTCACTCCCGAAAGAACAGAGGCAGCAGTTAAGGAGTGGAAGCCCAATGCCGATGGTGATGATACGGAGGTGATAAGTAAGACTCATTACCCTCGTGAAGATTATCTCAAGCTCAAGCTCATACTTGGTGAGCAATGCCTAACAAGCGTATGCCAACTTCCCAAGACAGACAATATGCAGAATAGAAAGGGAGCACATACATACGCAATGAGGATACTTCTTGAGGGTGCTCTGTGCATAGACTCTGAGGAGATTGATGACGATGGCAGCGCAGCCACAGGCAAGACTCAAATGAGCGACGACTCATTCAAGGCTTCCAAGAACAAGAAGAGTAGAACCAACTACAAGAAGCAGGATAAACAGGCGGATGAACTGTTTGTTAAACCATAATTAATAGGGTGGGTGGGCGCGACCCACTCACCCTTACCAATTTAATATTATGATTACAGACCCCGGTTACTATAAGGTTGGGATAGTGCTTTATGATTGTGCGTGGCTTGATGGGTTCATGTGCGTTACGGAGCGCGGTGAGACAAGTGACGAATGGGATAACCCGTATATAAGGGAGAGAGAGTGGGCTTACCAAGCATGGAAAGAAGGGGCTTTAGCTGGTGAATCTTACAACAAACACTTCAAGAAGGAAGTTAGGGTAATAGAAGGGGAAGAGATTGATGACAGAGAAAGACATTAACCATACTGAGAGGGCGCATCACCCCGACTTCCCTCCATCCTCCCTGCCCGAAATGGCTAAGTGTCCATGCTATAAGTCGTCGTCAACGGTGGGGGCGGCAGCGATAAGGGGAACGGAACTCCATGAGAAACTGGAGGAACTACTGGGCGACACCGCACTGGTGAAGCAGTTGAAGAAGAAAGGATAAGAGAATGAGATGGACAGATAAGTTAGTGAAGGAGTTTGTTAAAGTGGCTACGGCGGGACAGTACGGGGATTACCACGACTGTTATTCCGTAGATATGAAGATGAAAAGATTCAAGAAAGTCAAAAACACGGCTTACTGGTTGGGGAGAGAGAAGGAGATGCTATGCAAGAAAGAACACCAAACCAAATAAGAGATGAAGCCATCAAGTGCTTCAATCAACTAGCCCCAGCCAAGTACGATGCTGGGCAAGAGGAACACGGGGGTAACCTCGACAACAGGGAGGACATCATCAACGACTTGCGCGGAGAAGCCATAGACTTTTGGTTCTACGTCGAGACTGCCGCAAGGCAGATGGAGGAGAAGGATGAGCGCATCGAGGAGCTTGAGAAGCAGGTGAAACATTACAAGGAGATTGCAAAGCGATGAGCATTGAGAACAGAAGGATGGCCGCAAAGTTTGTGGACTACCACCTAACCAACCCCGAAATATGGAACAAGTATGAGGCTACAATCCTTTCCCTCATTAAGGCAGGGAAGCTTAAAGGCGGCGTTAAAGCGGTTACTGAGACTATAAGGTGGAACACCCACCAACCCCTCATCAATACCTATGACTCATTCTACTCTAGGCTGTTCGCTCATGCACACCCATCCCTCGCTTGGTTCTTCGACTACAAGAAATCCGCAGCAGACTGCATAGACTATGGTGCGCTTCTTGAAGGGGATGCCAAGGGAGCACTCGATTGGGAAGACCCTCAACTGGATTTACCACTGGAAACAGCATGAACATCAACACGCCTCGCGGTCAAAGCGCATTAGCTTATGAGCATGAGTGCATAGAAGCATTCTGTAATCTCTACCCCGACTACAGGTTCCTTGAGACTGACAAGCGGGAACCCGCTGCCATCGATGGGTTCTTCTATCTACACAAGAACCAGTGGGTGGACTGTGCTGTGGAGGTGAAGACAAGGGACATGACCACGGAGCAACTCATCTGCAACTTCGGTAACGAGTGGCTGGTAACCCATGCCAAGATACTGAGAGGCCAGCTCATCAGCGAATTGATCTGCTGTCCCTTCATCGGGATGCTCTACCTCATACCGGAGAAGAAGATTCTAACCATCAAGCTCACTGACAATCGGGGGAAGTTCCTCGTGGACTTTGATGTGCGGAAGACCAAGACGCAGAAGTGTATAAACGGAGGGGAGAAGGAAGTGGATAACGCCTTCATCCCTATGGACAAGGCAAAGGAACACATATGGTATACGAAACAAACTGCAAACTCTGTGACGACCCCATGAGTATCACTGTCGAGAACAGTGATGACGAGGCAAGCAGAAAGATGGGGTTCAACCCCGATAGCTGGATGGGCAAACTGATCTGCGTTAAGTGCGGCTACTACCGCGACACGGGTAAGCGACCCCCACTGAGCAGCAACATAAGAGACTTTCTAATGGGAGAAGATGAAGGCTAAAGACTGGGAACTGGTGGCAGTGCTATTAGTAGTGCTGGGGTTTATAGGGTTAATAATAAAAGTAGCAACATCAATATGAAAGAACAGGAACTAAGGGAGGAATGGGAGAGGATTGGCATGAGAGTGCTGACTGATCCTCACGCGAGCCGCAGTGAAGTGGACTCAGCCATCATAGGCGTGAAGGGTTCAGACAACCAATGGCTGAAGGATCGATTGGCAGAGAAACGTGTGAAGGCTTGGAAGGCAAAGAATGTCAAAGACAGTTAAGGATTACCCCGATGAGATAGCGTGGGCTGCATCCTACATCCTGTCAGTGGCAGGGAGGAAGAAGCTTATCAGTGAACAGCAGGTTCCCATCATGCGCGATGATGAAGAGATCAGCTTCGGCAGCATGGATGCCTACTGCAAGGGACATCTCTTCGATCTCAAGACAGGCATGAAGCGGGACTACAAGCAGCAGATGGCTGCGTATGCACTCGGTGTCATGCAGAAGTTCGGGGATAAGAAGCTGAAATGTCACATCGTTTACTCACGCTACAGGGATGTAGAGACTTTTGATATTGATATAAAGGAAGCAGAGAGTATAGTATACGCCATCGTTGACTCCGTTAACGACCCCACCCGCTCACCTTGGCCGTGTGATTACTGTCGCTGGTGTGCACGAAAGGATAACTGTACAGCAATCAAACACTTTAGCTATGTCATCGCCGGACAAGTCGAGGCGATGAAAGCAATAAATCTCAATGAACCCGTAACACCCGCCGTCAAGGAACGGTTACTGTCCATCGTGGATGCGATGGATAAATGGGGAGACTGGATCAAGGAGAAGGTACGAAAGAGATAGTATTATGCCCGAAGAAATAAGGAAGAAGTATAAGTACGAGAAGGTAGCCAAGAAGGGTTACCTCTACAAGAACGACCGCAAGCGTGAAGGAAGCAGTGAACCCGACCATAAAGGTAAGATCATTGAGCTAGACCTTAATTTGCTGAAGGACGTAGCAGACGAGAACGGATTGGTGAACCTCTTCATCTCCGGATGGGTCGAGGAAGACCAAGAAGGAACCCCTCGTGTCAGCTTGGCTGTACAGAAAGGCGTTCAGCTTGAGGCTGCTGCAACAGCAGAAGCTCCAGCCGTAGCGTCACCATTCTAGCACTAACAATGCTAACCTCTCAGCCTCTCTCCGTTGCTTGCAGTTCGGCGGGGAGGGGTTGGGATTAAATGAAAGGAGATATGAAAAACAGTAGACAACCAACAGAGAGGGAGCTAACCCTCACAAGAATGGCCGTCATCTCTTCGAGCATCTCGTTCGATGTTGATGCCGATGAGATAATGAACGTCCCAAGAGGAGACACGAGACTTACTATGGCAAGGCAAACAGTGTACTGGCTTCTTAGGAAAGCTGACATGAGCTTTGTGGGGATAGGGTGTTCGATGGGAAAGGATCACGTTACCGCTTTATACGGTTACAACAAGATTGAATCTGCACTGGAGTTGTGCGTGAATGACGGATACTCGCTGCGCATCACCGATGCGTTCCACAACTTCAAGAAGTTTTACAAGCCTTACAGGGAGAGGGAGAAGGAGCTTATGCACAAGAAGATGCTTGAGGTAACGGAGGAGCTTGAAAATGTTATTCGATGAAACTCGCCCAGTGAAGAAGCCCTACTCAATATGGGAGCTACGGCAGGTCTTGGATTGTATAGATGAGAGACGCAAGAAGTTGATTTGGCATAGGAGCGAAGTGGCTGGCGGCGAGTATCGCTGGGGCAATGAAGAAGCCAAGAAGGAATACTACCAGCTCGGTAAGCAGAGAGGGAAGGTTCTCTGTCTCATTACCGCATCCATCTAGACACGGCTGATCCTAGTAACACACCCCTTCGTTATCGCAGTAGCGTCAACGATGGGGTCTTTTTCGTCCTCGGGATAGTGTCCCGAACACATGATTATATAATCATCCTTAATGGCTATTAGGATTCCATTGGTTATACATATGAAAGGCTTCACCTTCGATAGCTCTGACTGAACGAATCCAGCAGGGTCAAGCCATTGGACTTCCACCCTCTCCCCGATCCAACACTTGGGGAACTTGTTCTTAAATACCTTCCCACCCATCTCTGAACTCCTCCCATTTACATATCTTCCTATTACCTTTACCCATACCGGACGGGTGCAGGGTTGCGTGATAGGCGTTCTTCTTCATCAACGCCTTGACGGGGATAACGTAGAACCCGTCATCGGGTATGTCTGCGTAGTCTTGTGAGTAAGGGGCATAGAGGATCATCAAGTCGCACACATCCTTCGTGTACTTTGTCTTGATGCTCCCGCTGCCATGCGTAAGCGAGCAGCGGTAGCTGCCGTACTTGGATAATGTTGCGCTCTTGACTTGTACCCGAATCAGCTTCCCACCCTTCTCAGCTACTATGTCGTAAGGTAATTCCCCGAAAGGTATGCTTACGTTATAGCCCAAGGATACGAGCTTGGCAGATACAGCAAGCTCCGCAACGCTCCCTGTTCTCTTCGTCTCTTTGTCCATCCACCCTTTGCATTTCCCTGTTAAGTGTTCGCGAACACTTAGTCGTAAGTCTCGTATTCCCTGCCCGACCTTTTCGGTACTGGCTTGAGGTCTTGAATCTTATCAAGGTTCCAAGAGTATTGTTTTGCTCTATCCCCGAACCTCTGCTTGTAGCTCTCGTCAGTTGCAATTTTAAAAAGCTCATTCTTTCCGTATGCGCGAGCCTTCTTAAAGATGTCCTTTATTATGTCATCCTTACCCTGTACTCCCACGATCTTCCCGTCCACCCTCTTTGTGAAGTCCGGTCTGTCCACCCACTTCAAGCCGTCCGGCATTCCGTTCGGCGTGTTGGCAACTCTTTTACCGCCAAAGTCGTTCACCCAATCCTTAACTCCTCCCAAGCTTTGGTGAATTTCCATCTTTATTCCCCCGCCTTTTGTGGGGCTGTACTGAATCCTCGGCACTCCATTCAGTCGCGCCCTACCCACAAGCTCTTGAAGCATTGCGTACTGATCCTTGTTCAAATCATATGTCTCCCCTTTATGGATAAGACCCTTGCTTAAAGGGGCTGGAGCGAGTAGCGAGTCATTGCTGTCCCTCCAAAGTCTGTAAACCTCGTTTGATTCGGGGTCGGGGAACATTTCTTTCGGAGCCATCGTTCCGAACACATGATGTGCGAGTCTGTCCTCCTCCTTTGCCCCGTGCGGGAGCGACCTTAGTCTGCGGCCCCACATATCCACATGAAACGGGTCGTCAAGCTCAAGCAAGCCAAGTGCTCCCATCTTTTTTCTGTAGGCGGTTATTAAGGCTTCATCAAAACTGTCTGCCTTGTATCTCCTCTTGTATTTAGAGTTCTTTTTATAGAACCAGTCAGCCGTATTTGGAACAACTGCGGTTGGCATCGCTTCGGCTATCGGTCTGAGGGCTTTATCCCACCACTCATTAACATCATTGTGCGCCATGTTGTTTACCAGCCTTCGGAGGTTTGTGGCAAAGCTCTTGTGAAGTATGAATTCCCCTACGGACTCCATTCTTCCTTTTTCATTTTGCCACATCATCTTAATCCAAGAATCCTCTATCTTCTTCCTCTCCTCCTTCGGCATATCCTCCATCTGCTTTGCTAAGGCGGCATTGGCAAGAAGCATATAACCTAATGGGCCACCTCCTCTCTCAAGCCCTATGGTTTTATCCCCTTTCCTAAAATGCTTTTCATCTCCCTTTCGGTCATAGCCACCCGCCCATTCCTCTAGCTTGGTTAGGTTTATGGAGCCGTGAGGGAATATCGAGTCAGCCAAGTAACGCTCGCCTGTCTCATCCGATCTTGTCATCTCCGGTTGAACCTCAATTATCCCCTTCTCCATCATAAGCTTTGTGGCGAAGTACAGAGTCGTTCCAGTCATTGCCCTGCCTAAAGCCATCTTCGCATCCCTTGAAGCAAATCCACCCTTATCTTTCGCCATAGACCCTCTAATGGCAAACTCCATGAACCCGAGAGGAGTGTATCCAGCGTGTTCCCCGAGTATATTAACAAGCGTCTTTTGGTACGGAGTTATTGTTCTGTACCCAGCGTAAGCCGTTCTGCCCAAGGCATCCGTCACCTTACTTGACTTGCCCCTGTGTGTCGGCTTCTTGAGCCATTGGTTAATACCTGCAAGAAATTCAGTTACTGCGTTTTCATTCTGAAAGGTTGCCTTAAGACCTTCGTTCCTTATCCGCGCAAGGTCTTTCTTGTTTATAAGAAGCTCCGGATGTAACTGAGCCTTGGATATGTCTCCATCGCTCCATCCTTTACTCTCTCCGTACTCTCTGATAAGCCTATGCGTTTCCCCTCTTCTGAACGGCAAGTCTCCCATAGCCAAGAACCTAAAAATCATGTCGGGAGCGATCCCAGTTGTCCCCTCCACAAAATCCTTCGCAAAATCACCAATATCCCGCAATGATCGTGGAGTCTGCTTCTTGTACATCCTGTACCAAGCGCGATGATGGTTCATAGGGCTTGTGGGTATCGGATTTGGTGAAGTAGACCCAACCTCGTATTGATTAACCCTCTGCCCGAAGACGAGTGAGGATAACGCATCATCATAGGCTGCATTGTTCAGCTCCCTTTTCGCCTTGACCGTGTCTCCCTCGATGACAGCCCCAAGAGTCTTCTTCAATCTCTTCAAGCCCCACCCTTCCCAAGCGAATCCCTTAGCCCACTTATCAAAAGTTCCCTTTACTGGCGAAAGTCCGATCTGAGGTTCTAACTTAGCCTGTAGTCTCGCTATATCTTGGGCAACTTTCTTTCTTGCAGGATCAGTCTTTTCCATTGCAGAGAACTCTTCCTTCAATGCGTCCAGCTCACTTTTCCTTCCCTTAGATAAGAGCAGGTTATCAAAGAGGTCGATCCCTTTTGTCATTGCCCTGCTCATAGCCCTTAGAGGGATAGGAACAATGTTTCCAACCACGTTAACAGCGAGAGTTGCTGGGGTTAGGAAGTTCCCTTGTAAATGGGAGACATAAATATCAGTCCATAGCTTCGGGTTATAGTCAGCCAAGAATCTATATTGCTTTGCCACGGCATTCTCAGCCTCAACGAAAGCATCGTAAGCCTTGTGAAAATTCTTGTCGCTCTTATCCTTAACCCACACCTCTTCAGCGTCATTCTTTCTTTTATTAGCTTCCCTCGACGCATCAATGAGCTTGGTTAAGTCCTTCCTTACGCTCCCCTCAAGAGCAGGAAGCCCTTCCTTCTTTCTTATGGCATCTATGCGGTCAAGGATCACATCAGTGCGACCCTCCCTCAAGTGCTTCATCTGCTCTATTTGCTGTCCGTAATGTTTGCCCTTCTCAGCAGTGGCTTGCACCGCATCCCTGTACTCAGACTCCGGAACCTCACCCTTCTTCCACTTATCATAGAGTATATTCTCTTTCTGAGTCATAAGCATGGTCTCTATGCTTTTGGCATTTTTCCCTGCAATCAGATCGTTAATCTGATTTATGTCAGTTATCTCCCCAACGGACTTTGATATCTCTCTGCTTGGTAAAACTTCGTAATAAGATCGCGGGTCTGCCTCAATCAAGTCAGCAAGCTCAGAGGCTTCCTTTGTACCCTCCGCTCTCAGTCTATCAATAGACCTCTTGACGATAGTCTTTACGCCCAAGTTAGGCTCACTCATAGCTTCAGCTACTTCCGGGGGCTTGGGAGGGGCTACGGGTGGCCCTTTAAGAGCGGCATCCTCAATCTTTTCCTCCTTTAAAGCCTCAACAACAGGCTGATCCTTCCTAATCTCAAGGTCTTTCCTCATCTCAAGGTCTTTCCTCATGACGGGGTCTACCATAGGCTTAGGTTCCGGAGCGGCTTCTACGTCCCTTAGCGGAACCTCCGGAGACACCTCAACCTCCTTTATAGGAATATCGGGAACAGGTATTGCTGCCTCTTCTTCTACACCGATAGGCTTATCACCCTTCATCCTTCCAATCTGCTGTGCTTCAGCAACCTTTGGCACAAGCTCTGAGATAGGTTCATCCAGTAGAAGAGGTATCTGCTTTGGTTCAGTGTCGAGCTTAGGCTTTTCAGCCTTAGCCGCCTCCATCACTTTCTCCACCTTCTCAGTAGCCTTAAATCCTATTGCCTTTATTTTTCTTAAAGCCTTTGATGCCTCCTTGGGAGGCATTCCCTTACGGACACCGTGCTCCTTTAAGAAGGCAATATCCTTAACTGTTCCGTGGGTGAGCGCGGCTGTGAAGGCGGCGGCGGCAGTTATGCCGAATGCAGTCTCCGCTTTCTCTGTGTCAGAGTACTTTGGAGTCCCGTCCTCATTAACCCCGTGAAACACATCTGCGACTTGATCCTTGCTCTCGTTAACCCCATCCATGATGGTTGTTGCGAAGGTGGCATGGGTCACATTTGATGTTGCTTTTCCTCCGCCCTTTAGGAGCCTCAAGACTCCTCCAAACCCCAAAGTGGCAAGCCCTCCCCTAGTGCCTCCGATTGTCTGAATCAGATTGATGGATTCATTTGCTATACCAGTGGCCGTGTCGCCAACCAATCTAGCCTTCGACCCTTCCGGAAATTGCTTATGAAACTCTTTCTGATTCTTGGCTATCTTCCTTCTAGCAGCATTAAATCCTATTACCTTCCCCCCTGTGAGCGGGACTTCCGTGTCCTCCTCCAACGCCTTTATCCGTCCAACATCTTCACCGAACAAAACATTCATAGAACCAGCAAGCTTGCCCAGCCAACTATCCCTGCCGCCCTTACCCTCCTCATAGGCTTTAACAACCTCCTTTGGGGTTCCTCCTCTTAGAGTGTCAATGACTGATTGGACAGGTGAAGGAACTTCTCTTTCGGGGAAAGCTTCGGGGTAAAGATCGCGCCCCAACTGTCGCGGGGTGTCCTTTCTTCTCCCAGCCCCTGCACCCCTTCTTCGTATGTCAACTCGATGGCGGTATCCCTCTGAGTCTGTATCCGGCTTTGGCTTTGGCTCCTCTTTTGGTCGAAGGTTTTTGAAGGACAGCTTCTCTTTCTCCTCTTCCTCCTCTTCCTCTTTGGGTCGAAGGTTCTTGAATGACAGAACTGAATTTTTGTCAGCCATAATTATTTAAGCCTGTAAATCGTGTCCTTTATCCTAACAAACTCTTCACCACGCTCATTAGTGAAGATAACCTCTTCTTCTTGGTTTAAAAGCCACTCCCTCTCCTCATCCTCTATCCTCTCGTCTGTCTTGATGTCGTAAGAAGATTTTACAGTGCGCCCTTGTATCTCCTTCGGTTTGGAAGAACTCTTGAAAGACTTCCTCGCCTTATCGATTATATCTCTTTGGGCTTTCGTCATGTTGCTTTTACGCCTCTCCCTCTCAAACACTACCGTCTCCGGCCCTTCCACCTCATCTTCTAGGGGCTTCTGTCCTTTCGCATCCGTTGCTACGCCTTCCGGCATATAGACAATAGACTCTTGTCGCCCCCCTGTTCCTATATTGATAACGGTTCCAAGGCCAGCGGCGGGTGGGGACGGAACGCGCATATTAAACTTATTGAGCCACGGGTAAAAATCGGGGACAACATCTGTGTACGTTTCCTCTGTAACGGGGTCTTTAACCTCCTTGAAGTAGGTGGTTCTGTACAATGACTTTGGATCATCGAAGCTACCTTCTTCGCCCCCTTCAAAGGATTCCGGATCAATAATCTTCTTGAACTCATCAACCCTAGCGATTGCTGCCCTAGCATTCGTATCCCATATCAGCTTCCTTTGTGCATCTTTTTGCCCTTCTAGTTTATGGTACTCTGCAATCTCATTCTTAATTCCTTCGTAATTCACCTCCGCCTTGCCTCGCAGCTTCGCTAGTTCAACCTTAGCATTCCGGTAAGCAGCATCTAGCTCTTCCCGTTTCGGATCATTTTCACCTGCTTCCTTCAAAACTTTTGCCGACCTACTGACCTCTCCCATTAAGTTGAGTTCATTGGCAATATCGCTGGCGGGGAGAGTGTAGGGATTTTTAAAGATGGTGTTGTATTCAGCTAGAACTTTATTATTCTTTTCAAAATCTGCAAGATTGTCTTGCGAGAGTATTGCCACTTGATCCCGCAAAGGCATCGACTCTATATCTTGTCGTGTATCTTCCCTAGTGGCGGGGACTCCAGTATAATTCCGCCTATCCATAAAGGCTTGAACTCCCCTGTCCAAGTTCTCATAAACTGCCACCTTAAGCCCTTTAAGAGCCTCATTCTCCACCTTTGCGGCCCCTTTTTCCATAGACTCTCTCTGATCCTTAGGAATCCCTTCCAAAGCTTTTTGGGGTATCTTGAAGTCATTGTTCGGGCTGGCTAGGTTAGCACCCTCCGACTCCCACTTGGCTTTAAGGGCAGTTTTATCAGCCTTCAACTGCTCTGCTAAAGAAGGGCCAAAGGCTGCGGCTGCATCTATCTGTGACTTAGTCGCACCGCTAACCATGTCCTTGAATGGAGCACGCTGCATCTCGGGAAGTATAGGGGTTAACCCATCCGACCTAACCCCTCCTTTTGTCGGCCCCAAGGCCAAGTCGGCGGCATCGCGCTCCCCCTTGCTGAACAATTCCCTTGGGTTACCACCATGCAGTTCTATCCCCCTTCCTTGGGCCATCAGTCCGGAAACAGCTTTCTCCCTCGCCGCCTTCGCAGCTCTCTCCAGCTTACGCCGCTCCTCAAGCCGCTTAGATGCGGATTCAAAGCTGCTCTCATAGCTTCTCCCAAAGCCTTCTCCGAACCCTCTCCAAAAGTCTGCCATAATTATTTCTCCTTATGCTCCGGGCCACTTCTTCGCGCCCCACGCTGCTCCTGCTCCTCCAGCGAACCCTCCAAGGATAGTCCCAAAGGCTGACCCAAACCCACTCGGTTGAGCTGCTGCCTGTGCTTGTTGCCCCCAAATGTTAGCTTGGTTGCCAAAGATGCTACCCTGCAACTGCTGTTGACCCTGCAATAAAGCCATCGTATTTGTAGGCTGATACTGAACAGGGTTAAAGTTAGCGAACGCAGCTTGTTGCGCTCCCCCTAGATTTCCAAACTGATTGGAAACAGGAGCCAACCCGCTAAAGCTCTGAAGGTTAGCCATCTGTTGCTGCTGCATTTGCTGCTGCGTCATCGTGCGCTGCATCGCGTTACTGAACGACTGCTGCCTCGCTTGGTTTGTCTGCGCCAAGGCTGCTTGCTGGTTGGCGAAGTCAGCTTGTGTTGCTTGGTTGCGCTGGTCAGCCCCTTGAACGTCCATCGCAAATCCTGCGGTTCTCGCTCCCTGCTGCTGGGATAGCCCCTGCAAAAGTCCTTGATACTCCTGCTCTTGTGCTTGGTTACGTTGGGCTAAAGCACCCAACTCATCGGCTCTCTCGCGAAGCTGTTGCTGTGTATTAAATTCCTGCCGTTGGGTATCTGTCGCAAACTGTGCTTCCCGCGCTTGGTTTACTTGAGCGAGGGTGGCTTGGAGGTTGGCAAACTCGGCCTGTTCAGCTTCGTTTCTCTGCCCTAAAGCCCCCAACTGATCGGCTCTTTCCTGCAACTGTGCTTGGTTGGTTTGAGCCAACTGCTGCGCTTCAAGATTGTACTCGCCTTCTTCCGCGAGGTTCCTTTGTTGCAATGCTTGCACCGCAGCTTGAAAGTCCCGCTCCTGCGCTGTATTCCGTTGAGCGAGAGACGCGAGTGCGTCTGCTCTCTCTCTCAAGGAAGCGTCATTCATCTGTGCAACTTGTTGAGCTTCAAGACTGTACTCGGTTGTCCCTGCAAGGTTCCTCTGCTGAATGGCTTGGAGGGTGGATTGATACTCACGCTCCTCCGCTTGATTCCTTTGACCGATAGCCCCTAATGCGTCAGCGCGTTCCTGCAACGCAGCTTGATTCATCTGCGCCGTTCTTTGTGCTTCAAAGCCGTACTCTCCTCCTCCGGCGAGATTGCGCTGTTGCATGGCTGAAAGTGCAGCTTGATACTCACGCTCTTGAGCAACATTCCGCTGGCCGATTGCTCCGAGTTGGTCAGCTCGTTCTGCGAGTTCCGCAGATCGTTCACTGCCTACCCGTGCGCCTTCCATCCCATACCCAGCTTGTCGCGCTTGGTTGATCTGACTAATCTCTCTAGTTAAGTTGTCGTACTCGGCTTGCTCCGCTTGGTTACGCTGCCCCAGTGCTGCCAACGCATCGGCGCGTTCCTGCAAGGCTGCAACATTGCGCTGTCCTAGAACCTGCTGACCCATTCCGAACTCTGCTTGAGTTGCTCCAGTTCTCTGCTGAATGCCCGTAAGCCTGTTCATCAAGTTCTGCTGTGCCACCCTCGACTCATAATCTCCTGCGGTTTGACCGGAAGTAAGGAAGCCGAGGAGGTCAGATAACCCCTGCCGTTGCCCTGCTTCTTCTGCTTGCCGTACAGCTCTTGCTTCTTGTAAGACTGCTCCGCCGCCAAAGATGTTTCCGCTCGCAGCTTGTCTGCCTCTAGCTAATCGGCTGGCTTCTTCAGCCATTAATCTTCCCGACCGTCCGGATTGTGCGCGATCCAATAACTGTTGCTCTGTAAATCTACGCCCAGCTAGTGAAGTGGGGTCGAGTCCTATTTCGGGGATGTCGTCAAGCCTCTCCAGTCCGGGTGCAGCTTCGGACCTTTCCAGTGCGTCCATTGCAGCCGCTCTCTCAAAGGCTGGCCCAGTTCCAAGCTCACGCATGGTAGGCGCATCTCCCAATCGGGTTAACGCTCCCATCTCTCCGGCTCTCTCCAGTGCGTTCATCTCCCCAGCACGTTCATAGCCACCGAACTCTCCAAGCCTACTGAGTCCTTCCATCGCTGAAGCACGTTCTAGGTCAGACATCTCCCCGGCTCTTTCCAATCCCCCAAAAGACTCAAGCCTTGCGAGAGCGTCCATGTCTCCCGCTCTTGCGAGAGCTTCCATGTCTGCTTGCCGTTCATATCCCCCAAAGGCTCCCTGCCTTGCGAGCGCATCCATCTCTCCAGCCCTCTCGTAACCCGGCCCATATTCGGATTCAAGGTAGGTTGGGGTTTCTGTAATTCTCCCCAAAGCATCCATGTCTCCCGCTCTATCGTATAGAGGAGATTCAGTTACCTCCCCAAGAGTGGGGCGATCTCCAACCTGCTCCTTGGCGGCATACTCACCCATCTCATCCAGCACAGGGGCATCGGGTAACTCTCCGGGGGTGTACTCCTGTGCGAGTTGGCCAAGCAACTCTCTTGCAGCAAATCCAGTGGGATCACTCCTTTCAATTAAATCCTTTGCTTGATCTACAAAGTCGGGGCCGAACTGCTCGGCAAGATCGAGCATGAACTGCGCTCGTTCCGGAGATGTTTCCTGCTCAAACTCCCATTTCTTTCGGGCAAGATCAGTGTCGCCCATCCCTGTGAAATCAGCATCAATAGCTTCATCACGGTTTACCTGCGTGCGAGTACCGTCATCATTGATTTTGAAATAAGCGTTGGCCTCTTGATACTCTGAACCTCCCTCACCATCGGGAACATCGTACCCCGAAAGTGTTTGAACTTGCGTGGTTCCGTACTGTTGGCCGGACTCTGCGTGTGTCCCTGTCCAATCATCGTTACCCTCTTCTTGGGCTTGGGCTTGGGCTTCCCACCAGTTCATTCCCATGTAAGACCCCTCCGCATCGGGGTTATCTATGTCGGGCCACTGACCAATAATCTTACCATCATCTCCAACCTTTAACCTTGCAGCCCCCTCACTCGCATCAACGATATATTCGGGCATCGAGGTTTGAACATCTTGGTAGTCGTAAACAGGTTCTGCACCTTCCGGCACATCCAACTGTTGCCGCACATAGCCTTCCTTGGTGAGTTCTTCACCAAACTGCATGGCACGTTCAAGTCTCTTCAGCCCCTTCGCTGATTCTATGTTCGCGGCGGAAATCTCCGATGCGGTTGGCGGTGTAGGTGCTGGAGGTGGTGATGATTTGCCCATGATATTATACCTTTAGTAATCTTCTCCTTGCTTGCCCCATTGGGACGCAAACTATTTTATCATTATGCTTCGGTCTAACCCAAGCCATTGTCTCACATCGATGCCCAAGATCATTAAACATCTGCGTGTAAAGTTCCTTCATAACCCCTTCTCCATGTGCCACGGTGGCATCCACAAAACATATCTTCCCCTCTGTATCAGTGTAGTCTGTGCGGCAACCGTCCTCATCATCCACAAACCGGACAAGGGCTACCCCTCTCAACTCCCCGTCCCGCACCACTGTCCAGTACCTTCCTTGGACGATGAACCATTCCACCCATTTCAATAGGATTGAAGGCTTCCAACCCTTACAATGCTCAAGATGACGGTGGCAAAGCTGGCCAATAGATAAAGTCATTAGATTCAAGGCTGTCATCGTTGCGGATTGATGGTATCTGCGAAGGCAGACGTTTTAATGGCTTGAAGAGCCAATCTTCCGGAGGTTGTGACTGCGGTAAACTGTATCTCCTTGAATTTGTTCTTACTCAAGAGATTATAACCCTTTACAAAGTGGGATTCACGGTTTTCCACCGTAACCTCCCCCAACAACTGGCGTGTAGCCCATCCAGTGATGGGATCACCTCCTTCATCAAGAACCTCACTGCCCCCTTCCGTAAGGAGGAGCAGATCATCGTCGCCCATGTCCTTTAGGTAATAGAATTTAACGTCTTGGTCTTGATTAAAGTAAAAGTTCTCCAAATCAAACTCAACTTGGTAGCCCAACTTATCAGAGTACATTTCGCCGTAGTTGTACCCCCGTGAAATCACTTCAGAGAGGTAGGAAGAGGTATCGTCCATGTAATCGGATTCCGCTGCATCCTGTTCATTGACAAAATCCCTCCAAGTGAAGAATTTACCCTCCTCATCCCCGAAACTTAACCGCATCTCACCCGAAAAAGCGGAGACTATAAAGCATCTAGGCTTCCATCCTATCCAAAACCCGCTCCAACTCTTGTGGAGGGTGTTATATACCAAGGTGTATTGAGGGTAAGTGGAGCCATCAAGCGGAACCGCAAGCATATAGCGGTTTCCGTAAAAGATTGAGGCGCATTTGCCCCATTGAGCTTGGTTTATGCGATTGATGAAGTCGTCTATGGGCGCGGAGATAGCTACATTCACTGCTGCTTGCGCCCCAGCCTCGATATTAGAGACGCTTTGTATTCCCTCTCTACTCAAGAAGTAGACATCCGCTCCCACCTGCTGCACGGACTTGTGTGAAACGCACCCAACCCTATCTGTTATGAGGCTGATCGTCCAATCACTGACATTTTGGGCAGGGTTTGCGTCTACGACCCACACACTGCGCTCCTTTAACACCACCAACTTAAAATCGTACCAAGGGCAGAGGGCCATTATTGGATCACCGTCACCGCGAGTAACACGAATCTGATCTCCAGCAACGTCCCAGCTTTGGCCGTCCAATATTCCGCTTACATAAATTAAATCTTGAGGCACTGAATCATCGGCTGAACAGCAAAAGAGTCTGTTTGTGTGGGAAGTTAACAGCTTGGGCTTTGAGGGCAATTGACTGACATGAGCAACCCCCGTTGCGGTTGTCCCCGATGTTGGGGCAGAGAAGGTAACAGTGGGAGGGGCTGAAGAGGAATAACCTGTTCCCTCGTTGGTTATATCCACTCGCGCCACTCCAAGGTCGTAGCCCAAAACGGCTGTACCCGCTGCTACGCCTCCCCCGGAAATCGTCACCGTAGGAACTGCATCATAGCCAGTGCCTTTTTCGGTAATGGTGATGGAAGTAACCTTACCCGCCGCAAGGCTTCCGGAGGCTGCTCCCGCAGTGGTGACATACTGTAAGTCACCGGAGCTATCACACCAAAACATCCGATCAGCGAGTTGTGCAAAATAAACATCTGTCCCGGTGAAGGTAGCTATGGCTGCGCTGAAAGCTGTCCCGTTTTCAAGTGTGCGAATGTTTTTGATGGAAGCTCCATCATATTCGGCCAGCACAACCATCTCGGTTGACGTGTTATCCAGCACCCCTGCACTAATGATCGCTCCCTCCAAGTCTCCGGTTCCCCACGATCTCGTAGTTAAATCCCACTCGTCGGTGGCTTCATCCCACCTCTCACCCGCTGCATTGGTCAGCCCTTGAGACGCACCTCTGCGTGTGACAAGGTTGCCGAACACATCAAAGTCAATGTTCTGCCCCGCAGTGTAAGCCCCTTGCTTTATTATGTTGCGGCGCACGTTACTGGCTTGTCCACCAGTGAATCCCGTATCCCCATCCAAGAGGATTTGGTCATCAGTCGCGCTATTCTCTAGTAATGGCATTTAGTTCTTTGGCCCAAAGTCAGCCACGCTCCCGTGGAAATCGTAATCATCGTAGGTGTAGGGAATAATCCGGCTAATGGATTGTCTCTGTCCATTCTCCAAGTCCTTCATAATCTGTACCTGCGAAGCAGCTTCTTGATACTTGATCTGCGCCTTTCCGTACTGCCTCGACCTCTCCAGCATATCCCCCTCGGCAAAGGCGAGCAGGGCATTGTCTATCCCATTCAAGGCGGGGGTGTCTGTGTCTCCCAGCTCCACCCAGTTTAGTTTGCCCAAGACAAACACGTTGCCAGCGGTCTTCGGAACTGGAACAGGCTTGAGCCTACAGTTCCCGCTGGAATCTTTTGGCAGGTTAATAAAGTTGGTAGGGTTAGCTCGTCTACTGGTTACATCCTCCCACGCATTAGGATCAATCTGAAAGAACGTCATCCATGAGTCGTTCAGCATATTAAGCCCGTCATCCTTGCCCGTCTCTGTGAACTTCAAAGCTACAGGGAAATCCACCTTCGTAGTAGGCGTGGAGGAAGATTGATAGAAGGTAATAGACGGAGCATCGGACAAGCTAATGGACGTGTCTCCCGCTGCCACTTCTTGAGTGACTACCCCCATAGATTCAGTCCATAAACCCGTGTCCCAAATCATTTGGTATCTACGATTGATGAAGCTCTTGCACACTGTCACTGAATCATCATCAGTATCAGAGAGCTTCGTCGTTACAAAATTTGCTAGTTCAGTTAATGTCATTTTAAGCCACTATTTTTAAGAATCCACTTTCCTTGTAAATTGTCCCACTCGCAAGACCGCTATCCCCTTCCTGTACGTTGGCTAGAATTACATTGCCCGAAGAGTCGATGGAGGCTTTCGGAGTTGAATTCCCCCCTGTTGAAAACTCAATCCCTCCCGCTGAGTACAGTGCTAAATCAGACTCCGTGGTGCCATTAACTTTGCTCGCATTCCCTATCTGTCCAGCAACAGTAGTTCCATCGTTCTGCATATACTGGTTATACATACGAACATGCACTCTGCCGTCAGAGTCGATTCGCATACGTTCGGTGTTATGGGTCTTAAACACCATCGGGTGTTCCGTAATGACATTGTGCGTGACTTGCGTAGCCTCCACTGCTAATTCGTATATATGAATACCGTTGACCTCCATATCCAGTAACGATCCGAGGCTATCAAGGGGGTCGGCACTAGAGTGGTTTAGCGTGAGGGTGGTGTAGTTAGCATAACTATTGGGGCTGGCCGTCCCAATGCCGACATTTTGCGACCCGTCAACCCGAATTGCCTCAACCCCGTTACTGGAAATACCAACCTCGTTGGAGGCTGGGGAATAAAAAGCATTGCCAGCAGTAGCACTGCCGCCGTTGGTGACATGGAAAGCATTTGCGGTTCCAATGTTTCCAGCAGCCGAAATTCGCATCTTTTCGGTAGGCGTGCCTCCGGTTGTCGTTGTAGAAAAAAGTAAATCTAGACCATCCGCCCACACATATTGGCAGTTGGTGACAGCGCGGTTAAGAATCCAACCTAACCTGTCCGTCCCATTTGTCTTTCGGAAATCTTGAATGCAGTAGTCATTCCACAGTTCAAAATCGTCCCTTACTACTGCCTTACCATTAACATCCAACGCATATCCAGTTGCAGGGCTGTCCGTACCAATGCCGACGCTGCCCGAAGAGTCGATTCTAGCCTTCTCACTTCCGTCCACCTCAAATTTAATTAATGAGTCAGCCTTCTCGTCATCCCTGTCAGCCCGAAGTATCAAATCACCTCCCGCACCCGACACCTCGCATTCGGGGGTTCCGGTTGCATCAGAATCGGTGAACCTAATTACCGGAGAGGTGGATTCTAAATCTAGTAAAACGGAAGGGCTGTCAGTTCCAATGCCGACATCGCCTCCGTTCGGTTGTAGCACGATATTTCCATCACTAGCCGTAGTTTCGTCGGTGTTAACGGTTTGGATTGCAAACGTGGTAGCGGTGGTTTGGTCAAATTTAACACGACGATTTGGGTTAGCGGTATCGTGACTGTTCTTAAAGTAGAAGCCACCGCGATATGGGTCTGTACCCGAACCACCATTGAATCCTATGTCTAGTGGCCCATCAATATCCGCCGTCCCAATGCCGACATTGCCCGCTGCGGTAATCGTAACTTTAGCATTGCCAGTTGTTGGCGTGCCAAAGCCAAGCAGCATTCCAGTGTTGCTGGAGTCACCGAAGATGTTGGTGTACGAATCACCTTGGCCGATTGTCGTCGCGTAACTGTTCGTAGAGTCAACAATCTTAATAGCATCCTCTGAAGATGCGCCGTGAAGCTCAAGGAGGCTGGAAGTTGGCACACCTCCAATGCCGACTCGCTGTGAACTGTCTACGGTAAGCGCGGTGACGTTA
>Ga0315318_10000206_pt1 | contig 23747 bp, 25 predicted proteins | sample M1200m3416metaG_FD_203703 | JGI IMG/M metagenome (GOLD analysis project Ga0315318, IMG submission 203703) | Ammonia-oxidizing marine archaeal communities from Monterey Bay, California, United States - M1 200m 3416 | ecosystem: Environmental > Aquatic > Marine > Coastal | place: USA: California... | reverse complement strand
CTTTAATTTTCCTATAGTTGTTAACGAGCCTAAATTCATCAAGATATTTCCATCTCCATCAAAAACATAAACTCTTTTTCTTGGATTTTTCAATGCCACACCTAGAGCAATTGATGATGATAGTCCCATTGAGCCTATCATGTAGAAATTAGTAGTTTTATCATCTGCTTCAAAAAGATCTCTACTGATAAATCCATTTGCAGAAATTATTGGTGAATCAGCAATCACATGAGATGCAATTTTAATGGCATCCTTTCTAATCATGAAATTCCCTCTTTATTATTAATGCACATGGAGTTGAATGATTTACTTTGTTTATTGCCCATTTACAGCACTGTTTCCAATTAGATTCCGTGACAGTTTTTGAATCTATACCAACGGCTCTAAGCAATTCAGGTTGGATTCTTCCAATTTTATAATGCTCAGGAGCATCAGTTTTCAAATACCCTCTCCATCCTATCAAAAAAACTATGGGAAATTCGTAAAGTTGAATCAAGGATGTAATTGTACTTATCGAATTTGCAAATCCAGCGTTTTGCATGAAAACCAATGCATTTTGTTTTGATAAAGAGATTCCAGCAGCAACGCCAATTGCCTCATCTTCTCTGGTAGTAATCAGAATTTTCTTTTTTCTGAAACCCTGCGAAATAAAATGCTTCATAGTAGAATCAGGAACGCCTATAAAATTTTCAATTCCTTCGTGTAACAGCAAATCAAACATTTTTCGTTGTGATAACTCTCTCAATTTTCATAACACACCATATTATCTAATTGTGACATATTCGTAAATGATGAAATTAAGTTATAAAAAACATGCTTTTAATTAGTAAGTAAATGGATTCGATTAAACAACCAAATTTTATAATTTTTGGTAAAAACTCAATTGATGAATTTAACTTTCCTACACACTGTTTAGTTATAACATCTAAGGGAGCTAAATCAAGGGGATGGTTAGATCGTTTTAAATCAAAGAATTATTATATTTTTGATAAAGTTGAATCAAATCCTTCAATTGAAATTATTGATGAAATAATTTCTGATTTTAGGGACTCAAATTTTTCTCATGTTATTGGGTTGGGTGGTGGTAGTTCATTAGATGTAGCTAAATTTATCGCATTCAAATTAAAAAAATTTAAAATTTTGATTCCAACTACTTTTGGAAGTGGTAGTGAAGTTACTCGCATTTCAGTTCTAAAGGTAAATGGGAAAAAACAAAGTTTTCATGATGATATGTTATTTGCGGATGTAGCAATTATTGATCCACAATTTTTAGATAATTCTTCTCAAGATATTATTAAAAATTCTGTTATAGATGCCCTTGCACAATGCAGTGAGGCTTATGATAGTAAAATTAGTAATAATTATACAAAATTTCTATGTAAAAAGGCATTTGATGTTCTGGAAAATGGAATAATGAATGAAAAATATGAGAATTTAGCAATTGGTTCACTATACTGTGGTCTAGGATTTGGAAATTCTTCAACTACATTAGGACATGCTTTATCATATGTTTTTTCAAATGAAGGTATTTCACATGGTCATGCACTAGCATTTACAACAACAGTTGCACACGAATTTTACAACTCAATTTTTTATGATAGATTTTATAAAATAGTGGAAAAATTAAATTTTAAGGAAATTTTTTTAAAACAGGATTTAGATGTGGCAGCAGAACTTATACTTACAGATAGAAAACATTTAGAAAATAATCCAAGGCAAATTTCGAAAAATGATATAATATCTTTACTAAGAAAAGTAAATGATGGTATGGTATTTAATAAAATTTAAAACAAATTATTTCTGCATTTAGTAATTGTTTTTTGCTTTAATAATGGGATTAACCTTAGTTAAAAAATTCTTTGCAAGAGTATTCCAATTGAATTTTTCAATAATTAATTGTCTTGCAGCCATACCCATTTCTTTTCCAGCATTTTTATTTTTCAAAAGAAAAGAAATTTTATCCGTCCATTGCTCAGCATTTCCTTCATCTACTAAAAATCCAGTTTTTCCATCATAAATCATCTCTGGAATTCCTCCAACGTTGCTTGCAATAATGGGTTTTTCCATTGACATAGCTTCTCTACAAGATAGTGGTGTTGTATCTATTCCTGTTGCCAGAGCGTAAATATCAATCTCCGTCAGAAATTGTCTAACATTTTCTGGATATTCTTCCCATGGGAATTTTCCTAACCAATGAAAATTATCAAAAATACTTAGCTCTTGCAAAATACGTTCTTGATATTGTCCAAAACCTACCCAATAGAAATGAACATTTGGTAAAGACATTATTGCTTTTTTTAATACTAGTATTTCTTTTGTTTTTCCCCATACAAACGCATGTTGTAATAAACCAACACAAGGGTGTTTAAGGTTCATACCTTTTGATGGATACCAGCGTGACGTATTCAATCCTTCTAGAAAATGAAAAGTTTTGGTGTTTGGATGATGTTCTTTGATTACACTATCAAGGTAATCCGCAGTCATAAACACTCCATCACATTTTTCAAAGACTTCATTAGCAATCTTGTGTCTTTTATTTGCTACAGTACGCATAATGAGATCTTTATAGATTGTTTCCTTTGCCCATTTGTGCTCCATCCAAATATTTCCTCTAAGATATACAAATAATGGAATCTTGGATTTTATTACTTCAAGACCAAACTGGTTTTGCCCATCAACAAATACGGCATCAGGAGAAAATTCTTTTATAATTTTTTTAAATTTTTTATTACTCTCAATCCATTTTTTAATTTTTTTACTTGGAAAGCCAACTACATAATCAGTATCCTTGACTAATTTGCATTCCACTCCCAATTTTGATAATGCCACAGCAAATTCCTTTAAATGAAAAAGTTTGTTCTGGTCACCATATGCAATTAGTAGTTTCAACTGTTTCTTTCGCCTATAAATTTTCAATATAAACCTCCGATTTTTAATGGCTACTATTCTTTCTTGGGAAAGTTAATTACTAATTAGAAAAAAATGTCACCAATATGACGGACTTTGATGAACAGTGGAAAAAAGTTATGGGAGAAGAATATGTTAGGAAAAATAAGGATATATTTGATTTTACACAGAAACGAGTTGAAGAATTTAAGAAATTAACAGGACTCGAGGATAATGGACTTGATGGAAAAATTTGTTTAGATGTAGGGTGTGGTCCGGGAAGATGGACATATGCTATACAACAACTAGGTGCAAAGAAGGTAGATAGTTTTGATATAAGTTCTGAGGCAATTAAACGCTGTAAACAAATTAATCCTAATGCATGTGTAGGTAATATTTCAGATCTTAAATCTAATCCCATCTATGATTTTGTTTTATCATGGGGAGTATTACATCACAATAAAAATGTGCGAGATGTTTTTACGAAAGTGTCTTCACAAGTAAAGGAAGGAGGCATGTTACACATAATGGTGTACAACAAAAAATATGATCATGAATATGATGGTTATAGAGGAGATACGTCTATTGAAAAACACAAGGAATGGGAAAAATTATCATTTGAAGAAAAGATCAAAATTTGTGAAAATAAGGTTAAAACAAATGGAGGAGATGTTCATGGCTGGTTTGATGCCTTTAATCCAGAAGTTAGTTTGAGCTTTACACCTGAGGAAGTAAAAGAGTGGTTCAAGGAAGAAGGATTTGATAAAATAAAATTAATGGTTAAAAGTCATTTTAATTCTATTCCTACATCCCAAGTTAATATGAATGGAATAAAATCTTAACACAAAACATCAAAAATCCAAAATTATTTTTTGCAGAAATCATTCAGTTGATTGCAAAAATTTTATTCATAGTAATGTTTTAAATAACAAATTTTAATCGAGTTGTGTGAGAAACCGGATATTAGTTCCTTCATTAATTGTATTAATGGGAATAATATTCATTTATGGTTTATCGGTGGGCGTCTACAAGATTTTTCCATATGAAGCTTTAGACTCATCGCTGGACATTATAATAGAAGAGAAAGCTATTGAAGATAATCAATTTATCATACAGGCTGATTTAGATTCCTTAATTAAAATTGATGATGAAGAGGATATAGATCAAAAAAGAAATGAGTTGATTGAATTTTTCTGGAATGTTGGAAGTATACAGCATTTTGATAACATTACGTTTAGACCACAACTACCTGAAGTTGAATCTGATATATCTGACTCTAGATATAATAATTTTCAGAATCTAAAGCGTATTGACAAATTAACTGTTGAAATGGAATATGGGATAAATTCAATATCTTATCTTTTCACACCAGAAAAATCTAACGAAAAATTGATTTTGTATCACCATGGGCATGCTGAAGATTTTCTTTCAGGCAAGGATACAATTCAATTCTTTCTTGATAGAAATTTTACAGTACTTGCTATGACTATGCCCTTAATGGGTATGAATAACCAACCAGTTGTAGAAATAGATGGATTAGGTGAAATGAAGTTAATTTCTCATAACCAATTTCAATTATTGGAAGCGAATAATTTCAACCCAATGAAATTATTTCTAGATCCAATTGAAATAAATTTAAATTTTGTAGAAAAGGAGTATGATTTCAATCGGTATTCAATTGTAGGATTATCAGGTGGTGGGTGGACCGCTGTTGTATACTCGGCCATTGATGATAGAATTTCTGATAGCTTTTCTGTTGCAGGCTCAATGCCATTTTATCTAAGAGTAAGCGAGAGAGACATAGGTGATTATGAACAATCAAATATTGATTTGTATAAAATCACAAATTATTTGGAATTATATGTTTTGAGTGCATATGGTGATGATAGAAAGCACATTCAAATTTTTAATAAAAATGATCCATGCTGTTACTCAGGAAATGGATATGAGAGTTATGAATTTTTTATACAGGATAAGTTATTACAATTGGGAGAAGGTAATTTCCAAATTTTTATAGATGATACACATATTCAACATAAAATATCTAATACTGTCTTAGAGTATATTGCAAAAAATATAGGCTAATTTTTTTAATATATTATTTCTAGTTATTTTAGAAACATGTTAATCAATTTCTGTTAGTGGTGAAATTGATATACCTGAATTGGATGAAAAATTTATGGAAAAAAATCTAACATTTAGAGGTTGGTTTTATTTTAGGACTGGGTGGGCTACATATTTTGCCTTTATTGTAGCAGCAGTAAATGCTTTAACTGTAACATTTTTTCTTGCAATTGACAAATATCCAACATTAAGTGTGATTTTTCCCACATTTTTTCATTATGTTGCGATTGTAGTAGGCATTGGTGTGCCGCTACTTATTCTTGTGGGATATGTACACTACAAGAGATCTAAATCTTTCAGAGCAGAACAAGATATCCTGATAGAAACAAGCCCACATATTAGAAGAATACTTCAAAATACTGAGGTTCTTTTACCGTCGTATCTCAAAATTACTGAATTAATAATAAAATTATCAGATAACAAAAAACTAACAGATACAGAATTGGAGGAAGTTTCTAATTTACAAAAACTGTTAAATGAGCATATCAAAAAAAGAGAAATATCACTTGATCATTAGGTCTCTTTTAAAATAAATTTGTCGTAATCAATTTCAAAAACTTTTACCTTGAATTTTTTGAATCCCATTTTCTCAGTGTCCATGACCTCAGTTAAAAATGGATAATTTTTTCCCTCATCATAAAGAGTAATTAAATAAGGATACCAAACTGTTTTTCCTGATTTTTCATTTATTGCAATATATTTTAAATCGTATTCTTTTCCAATTTCGATTAATTCGTCTAAAGACTGTGCATATAATACAGTACGTTCTAACATATTTTCAGAAGCAAAAATATTGGATTGTCGACCTACAACAAAATCATATGTACTAATTTTAAATTCTTTAAATAAATTTGGTGAATTCTGTAGTTGAGTATATGTTAAAAGTCTAAGAGTATCACCGACATCCAATATTTTTCCATTAAATTTTTGAGTAAGAATTTTAGAAAATTCTATCCTTTCCTGACTCAGTAATTTATCTGGCGTATCAATTCTAAGTGTAAATGTTCCAGATAAAATTATTACAACACAAATTATACCGACTAAAAAAAAGTTTTTTTGTTTCTCAGAAAATGAGAATGTGCTTAAACCATGTTTTACTATTCTCTGAATTACTATTGTAGATAGGATTATTAGAAATGGGAATGTATGATAAATAAATCTCATATCTGGCGCAATGGAAAACTGTATTACAACGGATCCTATGCTAATTAGCAATAAAATCCAAATACTTTTGATATAGTCTTTATCTTGGGCGAATGTTCTTAACGAAAATAAAATCCCAAACGGTACCAAAATAATTAGATATGGAAATAACATTTTGAGCAAAAATGATGCCATATTGTATAATCCCGTTGTGCCAAATCTTTCTATAAAACTAATTATACCATTATCTTGGATATAGTCATTAGCGGAATATTGAATGTTTTTAGTATTTTCAGAAAAATGAAAAACGGGATCACCCAAAAAATAATTACTACTAATTTGAAAGTATAATGGATCATCAAATTGATCGTACTTTTGCATTAACATGGGAGAGGCAATAATAATGAATAATGTAATGCACAGTAAATACTTGAAAAAATTTTTTGACGTGGGTTTGTAAACGATAAAAAAGATAATGGACAGAATTACAACGGTTATGAATCCATTGACCCTGATCCACCACGCTATTCCTGCTAAAAAAAATGATAGATAGAAATACCAACTATGATTTTTCTGCAAAATAAAAATAGTTGATAATATTATTGCAAGAATAAAAATCGGTTCAGAAATACCTAACACTGAATTATTGTTCAGATGAGGTTCAAATGCAAAAAGACAGGAAGCCACTAGGGAATATTTTTCATCAAAAAATCTTCTAGCTAGTACATACATTGCTATTATAGTAATTGTTGAAATTGCTATGCTAAGAATTCTAGCGATATTTAGATAATCGAGTAAGTCATTTGAATCAATAAACAGATAAAATGGTGAAATCAAAATTGACCAGCCTAGTGGTTTCGTATCTGGTTGGCTGAAGTCACCATTTATTATAGAAAATGCTGCAAGAACATACGCATATGTATCTTCACTGATCGGGGGTTCATTGAAATCAACATATGAAAGTTTGAATCCAACTGAAATTGATGAAATAACTATTAGACAAATTACAACTGCTGTTGTACGAGATTTCTTTAATGATAATAAATTCATTTTAAACAGGACTTTTCAAATATACTTTCATCTTTGGTTAATAATTGATTTTATAGCTCCCCTGATGTGACGTGTAGAAATTCCAAATTTTTCATAAACATTTTGTTCCTCCATTCTTACTGAAACAGGAAAAATATCATCTACACAAATTTTCTTTATTGCAATTGGATAGTTTTCTGAAAGTAATGATGAAATTGATTCTGCTAATCCTCCAATATAGCTATGTTCTTCTACCACAACTGCACCACCAGTAGCTTTAGCTTCACGAATTATTTCCTCTTTTGGTAAAGGTTTGATTTGAGGAATGTTTACTACAGATACATTCATTTTTTCTTCTAGACATGCTTGAAGTGTTTCATGAAGCATTGTACCATGGCAAAAAACTGTGCAATCGTTTCCATCTTTATGTTTTCTAAATGGTAAAAATTCAGGTTCTGAATCATGCACAATTGGTGTAGATACTCCTGAAAGTCTAATATAACTTGGAGCATCTAACTCGGCAACTTTTTTTACTAACGTTTTTGCTTCCCAATAATCTGATGCAGCAAAAACATTGAAGTTTGGCAGTGCTCTCATAAATGCTAAATCATTTATACAATTATGTGAACGTCCACCAAAACCCCAAACTCCTGCATAATAACCAGCCATTCGTACTGGATAATTATCTTCTGCAATACTCTGACTAATTTGGTTATACATTCTTGCGTGTAAATACGCGAAATTCAAAACAAATGGTTTGAAACCTTCAGATGCAAGTGCACCAGCAATTACTGCAGAATTTGCTTCCGCAATTCCTGTTTCAATTAATCGCTCTCTAGCATTTTCAAAAAACCATTTTCGTTCATGACCACCAGAATCTGCTCCAACAAAGACTACTTTTTCATCCTTTTGCGCTAAATCTATTACAGCATCTCCATAACCCTCTCGCATTTTTTTGTATTCGCTATTTTCATTCATTTTAGTAATTTTCTACCTTCCTCTAAACCATCAGAAAGTTTCTTGCCAGAAACATGGTGAATGTGTTCTTTTTCCCAGATGGGAATACCATTGTTTTTTACAGTATTTGCAATAATGCATTTTGGTTTACCTGAAATCTTTTCTAACTCTTTGAAATTATTTATCATATTTGTAACGTTATTTCCACTTTTTTCAAAAATTGTTTCCCAACCAAAGCTCTTCCACTTGTCTTCTAAAGGTTCAAGATTCATTATATCATCAACATTTCCTAAAGTACAATAATGATTTTGATCCACTATAACATACAGATTATCCAGTTTGTAATGTGAAGCAAACATTGCTGCTTCCCATACTTCTCCTTCGTGACATTCTCCATCACCAAGTATACAATATACGTTGTATTTTTTTTTCTTTAATTTAGCTGAATATGCAAGACCACATCCAAAAGAAATGCCCTGTCCCAAAGATCCACCAGAATATTCAGCACCGGGCGTGCATATTTCTACATGTCCTTGCAGCATGGAATTAAATTGTAAGAATTCTTTGAATTTCTCTTTTGGGAAAAACCCTTTTTCACCCAAGACAGCGTACATTGCTTCGCAAGCATGAGACTTTGATAAAACAATTCGATCTCTATCTTCCCATTTGGGATCTTTTGGATTAATTTTAGCAATTTCAAAATAAAGTGCAACTAAAGTCTCAAGAGTAGATAGCGAGCCTCCAGCATGTCCTATCCCACCCGCTTCTAGAATATCGAAGATGTTTGATCTACATGCTGAAATAATGTCATCAAATGATGAATCCTCATTCAAATTAAATCTCCCTCATTTTTTTACATATCATATGAATCTTCCAAATTGGTTTTGAATTTAAGCATTCTTCATAACTTGTATTATTTCAGAGTTGAATTTTTTCAAATCATCAGTAGTTGTTTGACCTAAAAATTTTATCAGAAAATGTTTTGCACCCATTTTTTTGTACTTTTCTAAAACTTCAATTATTTCTGATGGCCTACCTATTGCAGCAATTTGTTCTGTGATCTCTGAAGGGATTTTATCAGCTACTTCTTCAAGCTTTTTAGAGATTGATTCATCTATAATCATCTTCGATTGGGAAAGTTCTTCGGGTATTTCTCCATTCCATCCTAGATCTCTTAATGTGTTTTCTTCCAAAAGTAGCCTAATAGATAATGATCTACCAATATCTTTTCTTCTCTCATCATTTTCATTTTGTGTTATAAGAATTGGAACATTTGCAACTAAATCAATATCTGAAATTTTTCGCCCGATTTTTTTTGTACCGTTTATAATATCTTTCAAAAGTTTTTCATAATTTGATAAAGAATGTACATATGGTATCCATCCATCAGCTAACTCTCCAGTAATTTCTCGAGTTCGTGGTCCACCAGCACCAACATAAACCGGCGGAGAAGATTCCATTTTTTTACCTGTATTCAGAAAAACATTCTTTGCAGAAAAAACATCTCCTGAAAAATTGAATGGCGCATCTTTTGTAGCATTAAACAATCCTTTCACAAACTGAATAGCTTCTCTTAATGTTCTAAGAGGTTTTTTTATGTCCATTCCTAATGGTGCTAAATTCATCGCTTCGCCTGCACCAAGACCCAAAAAAGCTCTTCCATTTGAAATTTGATTAAGAGTTAATGCATATTGTGCAATAGTTGCAGGGTGCCTTCTAGAAACATCCATTACCGTTTGCCCAATCTTACAATGATTGGTTTTTGTTGCTAATGCAGCTAAAAGTGAGAAGGACTCAAACACTGGAGCATTACCTGGAATCATTAAATGATCATGATACCAAAGAGAATCAAAACCAAATTTTTCTGCTTCAACCGACCGAGAGATAATTTCCTCAAACGGGGACCACGAAATAGTATAACCAAATTTTAGATCCAATTCCTGTTCATTCGATTTTTACCTTAATATGTTATAATATGCTGATTGATCAATCTATCCAAGTAGATATATGCAGGAATAAATTTTAAAAATTTTTACCAATTTTAAGTTCATTTAAGAAAGCTTTGATCATGTTAATCATAACTCCCGTGGTATTTGATTTAACAACACCACCAATACGCGGAAGTTCTTCAGTAGGTATTTCAGCAACTTTCATTTTTAATTTTGCACATCTAATAGTTAATTGAAAATTTTCAGTATTGCTAAATGTATCCAACTTTGTTTTTTTGTAACACGATTTTGTAATTCCTCTAAGTCCATTAGTTGTATCTGTTACATTTGCACCCCAACAAGCATTTACTAAATATGTGCATAATTTATTACCAAAAACACGTATTCTTAATTTATCATCTCCCACATCTACTTTTGAGTCAGGTAGAAATCGACTTGCGACCACCATTTCATATCCTTCATCAAACTTTTCTAAAAGTTTAGGAATATCTTCAGGTTTTTCATTTCCATCACTACTAAGATTTATTATAATATCCCCAATAGCATGTCCAACTGCTTCTATGAGTGCATTTGTTCTTCCAGGTTTTTTTTGTTGAATTACTCTGACACCATGTTCTTCTAAAAATTCAACTGTTCCGTCATCTGAATGGTTATCCATTACAATAAACTGATCAAAAATATTGATTGGAATTTTATCAAACATTGATTTTATTCCTTGAATCTCATTCATAGTGTACAAAACCAGTGTTTTTTTTAATGCATTTTTTTTCTTAGCATTTGATTTATCCTGTGTCAAATTTAAAACCTATAATTTCAAAACCTTTGCTTTTAATTCTTGTAGTAGAATTTTTTGACAGGGGTTATTTAGCATTATAATAATCTCCCCATTCTATAATCAAAGAAGAACCTTCTCTTTCATAGGCTCTTTGAAATGCCGGAAAAATTTCCTCTGGTTTATTCAATAATACAACATCAACTTCCGTTAACATTTGTTTAAACGGTTCTGTATAATCATTGGTACTTTGTATTCCTCCATTCAAAGGTTTTGTTGAACCAATAGAAGTTCTGATGATAACTTTTGGTTTAAAATTACCATCTGTCATTACCTGCATCTTGTCTAAATGATTTACTAACGAATCCACACATCTTAACAAAAAATCAAAACGAGGAAAACAACTTATCGGCACTAGTCCTTCTAATGCCATACCCGTAGACATTCCCATTTGAAGTTCCTCAAAAACAGGAACTTCAATTCTTTTTTTCATTGGAAGTGTTTTTACCGTATTGTAAATAGCATTACCACTATATTTCACTGATTGACCAATAACAATTGTATCATCTTTTTCTGCCAACCATTCCATACTTCTAATTAATTCATCTTTGTATTTCATGACCACTCCTAAAATAAAATCCAGCTTCCCGTACCATGATGTGGAAATTTGCTTTTATATTGATAATAAATAACATCATACGGAATATCCCTTTTACTTCCCCAAGTTTCATCTGTGGGTGTGTTTGTAGATAAATTATTATCTTCTACTACAAACTGCAACGGTAATTTAAAATTAACAGCATATTTGTAAGCTTCATAAAAAATTCCAGTTTCAAAAGTCATATCACCTATAAAACACCACACCCTTCTACCTTTATCCTTATAGCGATTCTTATTCAAAGATTCATCTTGTTTTATTTTTAATGCTTTTGCAACTCCAAGTGCAATTGGAATAATGCCACCAACAATTGAAGAGCAGTACATTTTTGGATTTTTAGAATAAACACTCATACTTTTACCACGAACAATTAAATCCATTAATGTTTCACGTGGAACACCATGTAGTAAAGCATGATAATGATTTCTCCAACTACAGAATACCCAATCATCGGGATGTACATATTGAAAAATTTCAATAAGTTGGGCTTCATTCCCGCTTGTTAAGTGAACAGGTGATTTTATCTCAGCATTCTCATATCTATTGAAAACTTCTTCCTCAAACAACATAAGTTCTGACGGTGTTAATTTTATTCCCCTCTCTTTCTTTAAATCATCTGGTATTTTCATTGGTTCTCCATGATAAAATAAGATTTGATTTTTCCTAGCATATCATAAACTGCGAATAATCCCCCATTATAAAAAGTGCTTCGTATTATTGTTCTTTTGTGTTCGCTTCTAGAATATCGAAGATGTTTGATCCATATACCAAAATAATATTATCAGACGATGAATCTTTATTCAAGTTAAACCCTCCTCACTTTTTTTCCTGCCTTGTATGTGATTGTACGAGTTTGAGAGTAGTAGAATCTTTTGAAAGGAGCTTGAAAGCTGATTCGATTTTTTGTTGCCCATTGATATATTTTCTTTAAACCCTCATCCATAGTGGTTTTGGTTTTCCAATCAAGTAATTTTTTTGCCTTTTTATTATTACAAATTAATCTATTAACATCATATGGTCGTTCTCGACCTTCATCATATCTAATTTTAATTTTTATTTTTGCAATTCTAGCAATTTTGAAGGCTAATTCTCTAACACTAATTTCGTCACCCGATCCAACATTAATAATTTCACCTACTGCTTTTTTTGCATTAAGTGAACGTATTATGCCATCAGCAGTATCTGAAACAAATGTAAAGTCGCGAGAGGCATCAATGTTTCCTAGCATAAGTTCTCTGTTGCCATTTAACAACTGATTCATGATTTCAGGTATGATGTATGGTTGTGTATAATTAGGTCCATAGGAATTAAACGGTCTGATTATTACTACTGGAAAACCATTTTCTTTATACAACGTAAATGCAGCTCGATCTCCTGCAAGTTTACTTACTGCATATGTTGAATGAGGTGCGGTTATGTGATTTTCATCCATTGGAACCTGTTGTGCAGATCCATAAACCTCACTTGTAGAAATTTGAATAAATCTTTTAACTGAATTTGATTGGATAGATTTCCAAAGTAAATTAACACTTCCAATTGTATTAACATTGAAAAAATCAGCTGGATAATAAAATGAGTCAGGAATAAAAGGAAGTGCCGCTAAATGTATTACATAATCTTGATTCTTTACAGCCTTTCCAACTGTTCTTTCGTCTGTGATATCGCCTTTAATAATTTTTAATTTTTTTGTGTTTTTTGGTAAATATTGCTTTTTTCCTGAAGAGAAATTATCTAGAACTGTTACAAATGAATTTTTCTTAATTAATTGCTTAACCACTTCTGAACCGATAAATCCAGCTCCGCCAGTTACCAATATTCTACTATCTTTCAAATTTACCATTGTAATCATTAAATTTTATTTTGTTTCTAATCCAATCAACTGTACAACCAGTGAAGATATCCTATATGGGAAATAAATTTGATCATCATACTGGTAATTAAATTCACAACTATTTACATCGAACAAGTCTTTCATTTCCTTTTTACCTAAATTATTTATAGTTTTTACTATCTATGTGACAGCACAAAAATGGTTCCAACAATAAAATAAACCTCGTTTGTAGACGCTGCCAACGCGTTCATATCTTAAATGAGAACCAAGATCTGCATCACTCCAATGTGCTTTATCTGGTCCATATAATAGCCATTTTAGTAATCGAATATCCAAAGATAATATCATACGCAATTCATATTTTTCAATATCATCATTAGATATTTTACTAAATCCGTTTCCATTACAGCTTATTGCGATTGTCAAGTCATCATCACCATTAGTAGTTTTTAGAATTATTGTAGCATCAGAAATCCAGCCTATTTCATGTCTGATTTTCTCAAAATTTTCGTAGGCTTTTGGAACCAAGTCTAGTATTTCTGAGGTAATAGGCATGGGTTCATTTTCATAGGGAAGTTTTTTTCTGGAGAGTGTATTGTTGATATAATCTTTCTTTTCATTTTTGTTAATAGGTACATAATTTTTGTTAGCGTTACCAGTATCAACATCAAGCCAACAATCATTATTCAAAATTACTCCACAGTATTTTTCCTGATCTACATTACTCCGTAGCCATTCAAACGCATCCTCCAATTCTGGCTCTCCTCTATATGGATTTAAAACTGTATTTTTACCACATAATGTATAACGACCAGCAAAAGGAATGTAATATTCGGGTTGTAACAATTCTATGTACTTTTTTGCAGTTTCTAGCTTAGCATTTTGTTTTTTTCTCGCTTCCTCTTTTTTTTCAACTTCAGAAAGACTATAGCAATGTGGCCACGATGATGCGGCAACATATCCTATAAGCAGTGCATCTATTTTGTGATATACTGATTTGATTATAGACGCTGTATTTTTTGCAATATCAAATGGGCAGTCATTAGTATTTACAATTACTTGATTTTTATTATCAAATACAGCCATTGTATCTATCTGAGTTGTTTTAAATCTGACCTCAGACAAACCACAACCCATAATTTTGCCACAAACGTTTGGATCACAATTATCAGCAGCCATAATATTTACATGAAGATTATTTTTTAACCTAATTCGTATTCCATGCTCTAATTCAATTGTTTTAAAACCAAGGCCCTCAATTTTATTTTTAAGAAATTTTTCTGGAAAATTATGAATTAATACTGGAATTTTTTTATCTAGTTTTGATAACGTATTAACAGAACTATGATCAGGATGAATGTGACTGATATATATGAAGTCAACATCTGAAAAATTTTCTGGTTTAAAATTATATGGAGGATACATTGCCCACGACCCCAAATATTCTTCGCCTACAAGCCAAGGATCACATAATATTTTTACACTACAACCATTATCATAATCCTCAATCATATTTGTTGCAGAATTAAGCTGTGTGATTTTCATATTATGTCTAATTTCTAGTTATTATATTATCAATGCTTCGAAGGTTTATTTTTGCAAATCCTTTGATTTTAGTTGTGGAATAAAGCTCAGATTCACTTTTTGGTGCAAGCCATTCTAGTAATTTTTTTCCACGACGTAATTTTGCAATTTTGATATTTCGGTTGGCTACTGTAATCTTAGAGTATTTTCCAATCCTTGTTCCAAAATCCATTCCAAGAAGAATTATTTTTTTGGCCTTGAAGCTACTAGCCAAAAATACACATCTATCTCCGTCTGTAAATCCACCAAAATTGCGTACTCTTCCCATAGGTTTTGTTTGCGTTGTTCCTATACAATTTTTGAAGTTTTTTACAAAATGAATCTTTTCAGAATTATCACCATGTGCATGTACAACCATTATCGTATTCGTTCTACCAGTTTTTTTTAGTGAGATTATATCACCATCAAGATCTGTAACTACAATGTCAGGCTTCAAACCATTTTCAATTATTGCCTTTGTAGCACCATCGGCCACTATTTTTGTAATTTTTTTATGTTTTTTCAAAACTGAAAGGCAAAATGGTAATGAAGGACCTGCGCCTATTACAAAAACTGGTTTGTTCTCAATTAGATCTCTGATTTTTGTAATTCTCATTTTTTTTGGTAATAATGAATTTAATAATTTGCATGATTGATTATCTTTCTTTCTCGAGTAACCGAAATCTTTCAGGATCTCCCTGTATTTTGATTCCCAACCGACAATGGTCATATGACTCAAATTAGTATGGTTTATGATAAGTTATGTGAATAAATTAGGAGCCGTTAGAGTGGGAGGTTCGTATCCTGTTAGAATAATGGGAATTTTAAATACAAGCCCCGAGTCATTTTACAAAAAATCTATCTCAATTGGCAGGCAAAAAATTATTGATGTGGTTCACAGAATGGAAGAAGAGGGTGCTGATTTTATTGATGTTGGTGGTATGTCTACTGCACCATATCTGTCAACAATGGTGCCAGAAAAAATTGAGATGGCCCGCGTCATTAATGCAGTGAAGATAATTCAACGTGCTACCAACTTGCCTATTTCAGTTGATACGTGTAGGGCTACAGTGGCAAAAGAGGCTTTAGAGTTAGGAGTTGATATAATCAATGATGTTACTGGGCTGAAATACGATATAATGATGCCAAAAATAATTGAAAGGTATTGTCCTTCGCTTATTTTATGTGCATATAGTAAAAAAACCATTACTGGCAACCAAGTACGGGAAACAAAAAAACTATTAAAAAAAAGTTTGGAAATAGCAAAATCAGCAAAAATTCCTAGGACAAAAATTGTTTTAGATCCTGCTATAGGATTTTTCAGAAAAAAGGGCAATAATTCTTTTTTTACAAGGATTAATTCGGATTGGGTTAAAAGAGATTTGCTGATTTTGAAAAATTTAAGGTCAATTAAATTGAGCATGCCACTTCTTGTATCGGTATCAAACAAATCATTTATTGGGAAAATCCTGAAAAAAAATAATCCATCAGCTAGAATTGCAGGATCATTGGCGGCTGAGGTAGTATGTGTTTTAAATGGAGCAGATATAATTCGTACTCATAATGTGGCTGAAACTAAGGAAGCAATCACATAACTCAAAAACCACTATAAACACAAGAAAGGCTTATAACAGTTTTTTTTTCTAGAGTAGGAGGTTCGTTTGGATATACGAGAAGGATTGACGTTTGACGATGTTCTTCTTGTACCTAAATTTTCAGATGTGTCGAGTCGTTCTCAGACAAATATTTCAACACAACTTTCTAGAAATATCTCTATAAACATTCCATTAATTAGCGCTAACATGGATACAGTGACGGAATCGTCAATGGCGGTAACTATTGCTCGTGAAGGTGGTATAGGAATTATACATCGATTTCTAAAAATTCAAGAAGAAGTAAACGAAGTTCTAAAAGTAAAGCGTTCTGGAAGTGTAATGATAGAAAATCCATATTCAATTGGTACCGAACAGACTATTCAAAATGCTTTCAGCATAATGAAAGAAAAGCAGGTGTCTGGGCTTTTAGTTGTTGATTCAAACTTTAAACTAGTAGGAATTTTGACTGAGCGTGATGTCTTATTTGAACCACCTAATTGCTCCAAGTTAGTTAGGGATCTAATGACAAAAGATGTTGTCACTGCAAAACAAGGTATAGATTTAGAAGATGCAAAAGAAATTCTCAAAAAAAATAGGATTGAAAAATTACCTATAATAGATGAAAGTCATCTAGTCAAAGGTCTGATAACTAGTCAGGATATTTCTAATTTGGAAAAATATCCTAATGCATCAAAGGATAACAAGGGAAGACCAATTGTTGGAGCAGCTGTTGGTGTAAAAGGTGATTTTATGGAAAGAACAGAAGCATTGATTGATGCAGGAACTGACATCATAGTTGTTGATATAGCACACGGTCATAGCGAAAATGCTATAAACACAGTAAAAAATATCAAAAAGGCATTTTCTGATTGTGAGCTTATTGCAGGAAACGTAGCAACAGCCAAAGGAACTGAAGATCTGATTAAGGCTGGAGTTGATGCAGTAAAAGTCGGAGTTGGCTCTGGCTCTATTTGCATAACTAGAGTTATCACTGGTTCAGGTGTTCCACAGCTCACAGCTGTTTTGGATTGTGCCAAAGTTGGAAAAGAACACGATATACCAATCATCTCAGATGGTGGGACAAGAAATTCTGGTGATGCAACGAAGGCTTTGGCTGCCGGCGCATCTTCAATTATGGTGGGCAGTATTTTAGGTGGAACAGATGAGACACCTGGTACTACAATTACAAAAAATAATAAGCGTTTCAAGATTTATCGCGGAATGGCATCTTTGGCTGCCTCTATGGGAAGGAAAACAAAAGAGACTGGAAGTTTTGAGCTGACAGATGACATAAATGATTATGTTGCTGAGGGGGTAGAGGCCATGGTTCCATACAAAGGAAGTGTAACAGACATCATAACACAAATCACAGGAGGAATTCGTTCAGGACTAAGTTATTGTGGAGCCCATAACATAAAACAGATGCACGAAAATGCAGAATTTATCAAAATATCAAGAGCTGGGTTTGCTGAAAGTCAGCCTCACGATGTAGACGTGATGTAGTTAGTTTTTTATTTATCATTTCAGGGTTTTTTTTATGTTAAACAAGTATACTATAATTGGATTAATTGTCGGATGTATTATCTCAGGACTTGGTGTTGCTTCCATGATAGATTTCCTTGCAAACCCAATTGACATTATGGATTTTGATGACAATTTCGGAGTTGGAGAATCAACTACATTTGTATTCCAAGCACCAGAGAACTCTTTACAAAAATTAATGATTACAGGAGATTCCTTTGACGTTAAAGTCTCAATACCGGATAATGTAGCAAAATTTGATAATAGCTACAAGAACACGGCAGATTTATCGTGGGTAAATACTATTTCAGGTGAGAATATAATCAAAATTCAGAACATCGGTAATTCTGAATTAAATGCAAAAGGAACTCTGGAGAAATCACGCGATCCACTATTCCTCACATACCACATCTTGGTTATCATAGCAGGCATTGTTGTAATTGGATTAAGTGCAGCTTTCACTGTCAGAAAACCACGAGGATTCTAGTCTAGCTTTGCAATAGGATACGAACCTAAAATTTTCAGGAAAGTAGTGTTATCTCTTAACTTTTGCAACATATCCTTAATTGAAGAATCATCTTGATGACCCTCAAAATCAACATAAAAATTGTATTCCCATGCTGTATTTTTATTTGGTCTAGATTCAATCTTTGTTAGGTTTATTTTATGCTGATAAAATTCTTTGATGATTTGATGTAGAGCACCAGCTTCATGTTTTACAGAGAAAATGATTGACGTCTTGCTATTTTCAGACTTGACACTCTTTTCTTTAGAAAATACTAGAAATCTAGTATAGTTATTTGTATTATCTTCAATACCCTCTTGAATTACCGGAACATCAAAAATTCCTGCTGCATTCTTACTTGCTATACATGCTGCACTATTCTTATTCAAATCTTTGATAATTTTTACACTGCCAGCCGTGTCATAAGATGGAATAGTCTTTAGTGAATTTTTTTGAATGAATTGTCTGCATTGACCCAAAGCCTGTGGATGTGAGTATATTGTATCAATATCTGCAAGAGATCCCGTTCCTATAAGACAATGATGTATTCTATGATAAATCTCACCTACGACATTAAGTTCCGTTGACAACAACAAATCATTGCTTTCACCCACACTTCCTTCAAGTGAATTTTCAATAGGCAAAATAGAATAATCACTTTCACCATTTTCTGTATTTTTTAATGCATCAGCAAAAGTGAAGCACGGAATAGCCTCTATTTCATTTCCAAAAAAGGAGATAGATGCAGCCTCACTATATGCTCCTCGTTCACCTTGGAACGAAACACGCTTCATATTTTATTCTCTCACTTTTAAGAAATCAGTTTTTAAAAAGTCATTTGATAGTTTTCTATCATCAGTCCATCCACATTCGACACATTTTACAATATCTCGTAGAGGTTTTACATCCATACCACATTTTCTACATTTAGTAAATAGTACGCCTAATTCTGGATCCTGAATGGTAGCATGTATTGCCCCGTTCAAATGCCCAATAATTTTGAGTTTGACTAGATCTTTTACCAAAGCAATATTCCTTTTTCTAATATTTCTTGTTGCGCAAATACATTCTACTTGTGATTTGACTGGTCTGGAGTTTATGTACTTGATCATTACAGCTATCATTGATCCCATAACAGCTTCAACCGTACCAATAATAATATCGCCTTTTTCCGGAACGGATATGGGTTTGTGCTTTTTTACACTAACTAAACGCTCTTTTTTATCAGTTTCAGTTTCACCAATAACAGTAGCTCTTACAACATGTCCATCATCACAAGCATTGCTTCCTGCTCCATATTCTTCAATTATAGCTATCTTCTCTCCCGGCAAAACTGAATTTGACATGTATAACTTCACAAATTATAGCTATTATTTGTTTATAGCCAGTGTTTTATCTGAAAATAATTTTGAACGTTTTCCTTTTTTAATACCTTCAGAAGTGCACTAGCCTGGGGTGTTGATAAAACAGGCTTGTTAAACTTGTTATCAGTTGAAATTCTTGGGCATGCTACCTGAATAAAAGCATCAATATCTTTTAGATTTCTTAGTCTCTCATTTGTAATATCTGTCAATGCAATAAGATGAACAGTTTTGCCCGCGCTTTCCAACTCTTTTTTGAATTTAAGAGCAGTCAATTTAGAAAGCTGACCTTCTTTTAATCCAACTATGACACCAAAAGTCTTAGCATCAACAGCTTTGTAAATCGATAAAGTAGCTTTTTTCTGTAATTTCCTTGCAAAGTCAGTTATCTCTCGTATCTCATTAAAGTACGGATCTAAAATGTAAGTTGGCTTGTTTGTAGCCAAAGCTACTCCCGCAGCATGAAAGTTGCTTTGTCCTAAAAAGACATTGGCATCCACGCAATCCATTGTTTCACTTGCAGGATAGAATTCACAGCCAAAAACTTGTCCGTCATTAAGTTGCCCCTTTCCTTTTCCAATTTTTACATTAACATCATTTTCTTCTAACGTTTTTCTAATTGGCTCGATTTGATTGAGATGTTGACTATCGGTAATCAACGAAACGGTTTTTCCTCTAAGTATCTCAATACACTTTTCTGTTACTTTATCAAAAGAAATATCATCAAAGGCATCAATCATGATAACATTTTTTTCAAATGTTTCTATACTGCTTGTATGACCAATGTTGAACAGTATTTCCGCATTCAAGACTTTTGCACCATTGGAATTAAGATCACAGGTGCCCCAAGTGGTATCCGCAAGAAGATAGGCTGGAATTCCATATTTTTTGCCAATTCTTAATGCAAGGTCTTGTACCTTAGGTAGCAAGCCATCAGGACCATTTAAGGCAACAGAAGTAGGCTTGCGCACCTCAATAATATCAAAAATCTTTTCTTCGTCAATAACTATCATTTGTATTCTCCGGAAGCCTTGTTTTTAATTTAAACCAATCTGGATTCAAAACTAAAAATGTATGGAAAGTATGGGAATATTATTGCAAAATGACACAATTCTACACATTGGCATTGATGATACAGACTCGCCTAAAGGGATGTGTACTACTTTTCTTTCCTACCAAATTGTAAAATTTCTTGAAAAGCAGGAGATTGAATTTGTGGATTTTCCATCTTTGATTAGATTTAATCCTAACATCCCGTGGAAGACGCGAGGTAATGGCGCTGTTAGGTTAACAATCAGAACAAAAAATCCTAAAAAAATAAAAAACAAAATTACTCAGTTTGTAGCTAGCTATTCTGATACAAAAAATGGTGCCAATCCAGGACTAGTATTTTTTCAAAATAAAAAAATTCCTGCATCATTTCATAAATTTAGCAAATTAGCACTTTGGAAATTAATAAGTAGAAAACAAGCTAAACAATTTGTTTCTGAAAACAATATAGAATCATTTTATCTTGGAAATGGCCAAGGGTTAGTTGGTGCCATTAGTGCAATTGGCTACGAATTTTTTGACCATACGTTTGAGCTATTATGTTATAGAAAAAAATCTCAATTTGGAAAAAAAAGAGGCATTAGTAGGGATAGTGTAAAGAAGATGCAATCCATTACGTTTCCTGAAACTTTTAGCAGTTATGACAGTGAGAACGATAGAGTGTTAATCACCCCACATGGACCAGATCCAGTGTTTTATGGTATACGGGGTGAAACTATCAAGTCAGTTGTCAGGGCATCTACAATAGTGAATGCAGATGAAAAATTAGATGGGTATATGGTTTTCAAATCAAATCAAGGTACGGGAGACCATCTAAATAATGAACTTCAAGTAGGTGATCTAAAGCCGTTTACTTCTGGTTTTTTGGTTGGCGAAGTTTGTAACAAACCTGTAACTCAGCAAGGGGGTCATGTATTTTTTTCAATTGAAGTGAAAGATAGAAAAATTAGATGTGCCATCTATAAACCAACAAAAATTACACATGTAGCCCAAAATCTTATTCCCGGAGACAGAATTCATATTGGTGGAGGAATTAGAAAGGCATCGAAAAATCATGGAAGAGTACTTAATGTTGAATTTTTACGTGTTTTGGAACTAGCAAAAAATAATTTGTTGGTTAACCCAACTTGTAAAAAATGCAACAAAAAAATGAAATCAAAAGGAAACAAACAAGGATTCGAGTGTGTTAAATGTGGCAGCAGATCAATTTCAAAATTTACTTTAGAAATTCCACGACAAATAGAGTGCAAACTTTATCTTCCTGTGGTATCTGCACATCGTCATTTAACAAGACCATATCAAAGAATTAAAAAAAGAAACAAGGATATTCAACTTAACACTACTATACCATGGATGCACGTTTACTAATAGAATGAATAAAGATCTAAGAATTTTACTTATTCTAATACTTTAGAACTGAATAAAAAGATAGATAATATTTAATGTGAGACTATGCACTTCAATCCATTGAAGGTTTTTCAAATACGATTCTTAATAATTCCAATTCTATTCTTTTCATTAATGGGATCTAGCATACACATTCCAAACTCTTCAGCTCAAGAAGACGTTCAGATTCCAGACTGGATTAAAAATGTTGCAGGGTGGTGGGCAAAAGGCGATATTTCAGAAAATGAATTTTTAAATGGAATTGAATATCTAATTAACAACGATATTATTCATCTGCATTTTGTACCGTGTAATCCTCTCGGCGTACTAGAAGAAGCAGGATTTAAGATTGAAGCTGAACACAATCTTGATACTGTATTGGTTCCAGATTGGGTTAAAAACAACGCAAAGTGGTGGCATGAAGATCTAATTGGAGACACGGATTTCATCAACGGAATACAGCATTTGGTACAATATGGAATTATTAAAATCGAAAATAAAAAAATACTAGGTAAAGTGCCGTTAGAAGACATAGTTTTCTCCCCAGCTTGGATTACTGATAAAAGTAATCTTGTCTTCATAAACTCATCTTTCTTTGAGCTTTATGGTAGAGATGGAAATTGTTTAGTTGACGACGATGGAAAAATACGCTGGGTAAATGCTGCGTTGGGGTTAGATCCAAACAAGATGGGTATGTACAATGAAGTTGCAGTTTGGAATGACCCACAAAAAGTAGTCGTAGTGTATCCTTACTTTACTTATGCTGCGTACAACGAACCTGGTTTTTACACATACTTTAGAGGTGAATGCGATGATTGCACCACAACTAAGTTTGCATTGCCAAACACATTATACACATCAAGTGGGAATGGTCATCAGGCTCTAACCTTGCTAGGCTATCCTAGTATAACTGATATTGAAATTGATCAGAACCCAAGTATATTACAACAATTTGACAAGGTAATAATATTGCATAATGAATATGTGACGCGTACAATGTTTGATGCCATTACAAATCACCCCAACGTTCTCTATCTTTATCCCAATGCACTTTATGCGGAGATTGAAGTCAATTACACGGATGAAACAATCACTCTGATAAGAGGTCACAACTATCCAACACCAGATATAACAAACGGCTTTGGTTGGGAGTTTGATAATACACATCCATATGAATTCGATAGTGCTTGTTTAGATATGCAACTATACGAAATTGATAACGGTTGGATGACTACCTGTTATCCGGAAAATCTTTTCACATCAGATGGACCAGACATCTATAACCTATTGAAAATAATTAAAGATCTATAGCGGGGAGTAGATTTGAACTACTGATTTTCGGGTTATGAGCCCGACGGGATGACCTGACTTCCCCACCCCGCTGAACAAAAATTCTTTATACGTTATATACGCCTTT